>ERZ894180.1233-NODE-1233-length-16497-cov-11.018246_pt1 | contig 16497 bp, 17 predicted proteins | sample MGYA00380278_ERZ894180 | MGnify/ENA primary metagenome ERZ894180 (study PRJEB32331, sample SAMN06328450) | human gut metagenome | biome: human gut microbiome; feature: stool | host: Homo sapiens | collected 2013-02-24 ...
CAGTAACTGGTGGTACAAAGACAAAGGTACCGGTCTGATCTTTCAGGGCGGGAAAGCGAACGTTACGACAGATAGTGATATGACGGTGTATTTTAATAAATCTTTCTCTTCTGTCCCGGCAACAGTGATTCTTACGCCTTATGAACAGCCAACTAACCATTCTACGGATACGAACTATGTTGCTATGGCTGTCGGAATATCAACTTCTTCCTTTAAAATTCGCTATGTGGATTCTAATGATAAAGGTCGTCGTAAAGGTTATGTCAGCTGGTTTGCTGTCGGCTATTGATTGCCATTAAACAACAAACCCCCGGATTGTGCCGGGGGTTTGCTTTTATCTGCAGACGGAACCGTTATTCAACGGCCAGCGTCTTGACTTCTTCGCCATAGGCGTCTTTAACCGTCGTCTTAATCCGCATAAGCTGAATCCACTTGCGGAAAGCGCCGGCCAAAACGACAATCATCAGGAACATGACGATGCAGCCTAAGATAGCCAACAGATTCTGGTCTTTCGGCAGATATTGTTCAAATACCTGCAAATATCCGGCCCAGAAAGTTACAACCACCATGAAAATACCCGGAATGGCAACGGCCAGCGTGTATTTGCCGCGATTCAGGCGGAGCAGCATGGTGGTGCAGACAATCAAAGCACAGGCGGCCAGCAGCTGATTGCTTAAGCCGAACAGCGGCCAGATGGTGCTGATGTTTCCGGTGTAAACCAGATATCCCCACAGGAAAGTGAAAACGGCACTGGTAATGACAATGCCCGGCATCCATTCCTTATCGTTGAATTTCGGCATAGCTTTGCCCAGCATCTCCTGCAGGAAAAAGCGGCCGACACGGGTTCCGGCGTCAACGGCGGTCAGAATAAACACGGCTTCAAACATCACTGCAAAGTTATACCAATAGGCAACCAAATGGTCCATATACGGCAGATTGCGGAAGATGTGAGCCATGCCGACAGCCAGAGAAACGGCACCGCCGGTGCGTCCGTGCAGGTCAAGACCGATATGCTCTTCATAATAGGGCAGATCGGTTACTGCAAAATTCGGGTGCGCGGCCAGTAAAGCCTGATAAGCGTCATGGGAGGCGTTAATCGCAAAATAGTCGCCCGGCATCATGGTGCAGGCTGCAATCAAAGCCATAATCGCCACAAAGCCTTCGGTCAGCATTGCACCGTAACCGACAAACAGAATTTCTCTTTCGTTGCCGATCATTTTCGGTGTCGTTCCGGTGCCGATAATTGCATGGAAACCGGAGATTGCGCCGCAGGCAATGGTAATGAAAATAAACGGCAGAACCGGACCGTTGATAACCGGGCCGCCGCCTTGGTCAAACGGGGTAAACATATGCATCATGATGTCCGGCTGGACGAAAATAATGCCCAGAGCCAGCATCAGAATTGTACCGATTTTAAGGTAGGTGGACAGATAATCCCGCGGAACCAGAAGCAGCCAGACCGGCAGAACCGAAGCAATAAAGCCGTACAGAGGAATGGCGATTGAAACGGTGTCTTTGTCCCAGTTGAACATCCAGCCCAAAACATCTTCCTGCATCAGGCCATGCCCCGAGATAATGCCGATAACCAGCAGGGTGATGCCGATGATGCTGGCCAGCATAACGCCGTTTTCTTTATAGCGCATAATCAGGCCCATCAGAATGGCAATCGGCATGGTAATCGCAACAATGAACAGCGACCACGGCGCATTATGCATGGCGCTGACGCAGGCCAGAGACAAACCGGCCAGTGTCAGAATAAGAATAAACAAAACCGCAAACCCGGCAATTGTTCCGGTAAACGGGTCAATTTCCCTTTCGGCAATGGTTGCCAGACTCTCGCCTTTGTGGCGGACGGAGGCGAAAATAACCACCATATCGTGAACGGCGCCGCCTAAAACGCAGCCGATGAGAATCCACAAGGCTCCGGGCATAAAGCCGAACTGAGCGGCCAAAACCGGTCCGACCAGCGGTCCGGCGGCGGCAATTGCGGCGAAGTGATGTCCGAATAAAACGTTTTTGTTGGTTTTGACATAGTCATGCCCGTCGGCATATTTTACCGCCGGTGTGGTGCGGTTGGCATCCAGGCGTAAGACTTTATTTGCAATAAATACTCCGTAAAAGCGATAAGCAATCGCAAAAATACACAAGCTTGCAAAAACCACGGTCAGGGCATTCATCCCTTCAAAATGACTCCAGAAGCCGGTAGTCGCAGGCGCCGCAGGAGTCCCCGCTGCTGCCATTGCCGAATTAATCGCTAAGACAGAGAATAGCATACTGAAAAACAATTTCTTCATAGTATCATCCTCTCCTGATTAATAACGAAATTATTATATCCGAAAAGGTTTTATAAGTCATTAATCAAAAACGTCGGGCCCATAATTTTTATTGGGGAAAATCATCTTTTCTGAAGCCAGACTTTAGGCGAGGAAACATTGAAACAAGGCGGTTACCATTCAATGATGCCGTCAAAGCGGTGTGTCTGCCGCCAGCGCAGCAAATCTTCCGGGGTTTGCACGCCGTCCTGAATAACCGCTTTGTAATATTCAATGCCGCTTATTTTAAGTTCGTCCGGCGTTTCAAATTTCAAGCGCAGGATTGTTTTGCGCTGCTCTTCGGTCATGGCGGCGATTATTTTTTCGGCCGTTTTTTCAAAATAGCCGTCATAGAAAGAGCCTTTTTTTATTTGAATCAGGTCAATCTGCCAGGTTTGCGCTTCATCGTCTTCATAATAAAGATGCCACTCAAAACAGCATTCGTCGGTTTCCGCCAAATTGGCAAAAGTGCATTTCTTTATGCCTTTGTGACGGCAAAGCTCGGCTATAATCGCAAAGCTCCGGCCAATGTTCAAACTGTCGGTGTAAATATGAAAATCAATGTCGCGGTGCTTGGCCAAAACACCGATTCTGAAAGAACCGACCGGATTGATCGTTGCTCCGGCTTTCTCCCAAATCTCAATAAGGTTCAGTGAGGAAATGACCATCCGGGCTTTTTCCGTCTGCTTTTGCGAAAGTTGAATATATTTGTCGTCCATCATAAACCTCAATCAGTTGTTTTGTTCCGAACATAAAATAAAACCGGCGGCCGATCAAGTTTTTTGCAGCCGAGTAAATGTGAAATTTTAGAAAAATTGTGAAAATTTTGTCGACATTCTGTTTCGTTTATGTTATTGTGTATTCAATAAAATTTAGTATTAAGATATTTTTTTGTTTCACCTAAACTTTATTTAATTATGAAAAAAATCTTTTGGGTCGGATGCGTTCTGGCTGGTGTGGCACTTTTTGCAAGCTGCCGTGGAGAGAGTGGAAAGACTGTTGAGGGAACCCCGATCGGTCAAGGTTTAATCATTAAAAAAACAGAAGCCGGAAAGCTTCAGCTGTGTGACAGTCTCGGGTCTTCTCTGGCAATTGAAGACTATGATGAAATTGACGGAAACGCCTTCTTTATCATAGCCCGAACCGGAGACAACATCGCGCTTTACCGCAACAACGGCCAGTCTTTGACGCGTTGTGATTCTTTTGCCATCCACCGCTACTATCCGGTAACGGCTGATGAGAGAGAACGGCGCTATCTGGAGACAATCGTTGACGGTGCTCACCGCGCATTTGATTTGGACAGCCTGACAATTCGCTCGGCTACCGAAGGAATCAAAGACGGAATTTGGCCCCTGGCCTGCGGATACAGCATTACCAAACAGAATAAGCTGTATCAGCTGGATGAAACCGGCAAAGACGAACCGATTATGCCGGGATGTCAGGAAATGCATATTATCAACCATAAGGGGAAGATAATTCTGCTGGTCAAAACGGATGATTTTTCCGGTTATTGCTCGGTTGACGGGCAGGGAATCAAACGGCTGAGCCGTGCAGGGTTTGTCTCTGCCAAAAAAGCCGGAACGGTTCTGTGGTCGGCGGAAGACGGAAAAATTTCCGCTATTGTCAAAGAAAAAATTTAAATATGTGAAAAACAGGCCTTGCACTCTGAAGTGCAAAGCCTGTTTTTTGTGGATGAAAATAACCCCGGTATTTTCCGGGGTTTGTAATACTATCTGCCGCCGCGGCTCCGGGAGGAAGGCCTTTTTTGAGCGGTCGTTTTCGGACGAGGTGTCGGCCGGGCCCGCTTAACATAAGTCTTTTGAGCCAGTTCTCGGTCAATTGCGACTTTCAGAGAATCTGTCGGACAATGATAGCGCGATTCTTCGCTGAAACGTTCCATAATTGTTTCCGGGTCTCCGCGGCAGCCGTACAAACTGCCAAGCGTGGCATTTTTCAAATTAACGATATTCTCGTCGATATTGGTTTGCTCATCAACCGTAATCTGCACTTCCCCGTGCAGAAAAGTCAGTTCATTCTTGCGCCGTTCCTGCAGCACTTTGTTGACGGAACCTTTTACATGGCAGTAATTCATAAACGCCTTGTCAAATTCTTTGCTGATGCTGTCGCTGCGTGTCGTAAAATATTCGGATGCCGTCAGGGCAAATTGTTTGGGGTTACCTTTCCTGTCGTGCAAAATACCGGTGCCGCAATTGTAGAACAAACTTCCCATAATGGCGATTTCGGCTTGTGTCATCTGGTCCAGCGGCAGGTATTTGACCATATCTTCCGACATCTTGTTGTCAATGTGGGCGCTTACATATTCCAAAGCCTGCTCTTCCGTACGGATACAATCGCCCGGTCTCACCGGCTTGCCGTCAGGTCGAATGGTGTTGCCGAGATTAATTGTCCAGATTTTGGCGGCCTTGTCATAATAGGCCCGGCTTTTCATTCCTTCAAAATGGGCAATAACATAAAGCATAAGCTTCTCGGAAGCTTTTAAATTGGCATGCTTCTTTTCCAAAATGATGCTGTCTTGAAACGCTTTGCGCTCTTGTTCAATCCTCGCCTGAACACTATCCGGAATTTCCGCAATGCTTTCCGGCTGAATGCTGTCCGGATTTTCCTGAACGGAATGAAATTCGGTAAAGGTTTTTGCCGCTTTGTCGGCAGCCGGTTTGGCAATCAGCTCGGAACGTTTGACGCTGTCCGGTTTTTCCGGCTCGCCGCTGTTTTGCGCTGCGGATGTCCCGAACCATGAAGACATAACACTTAACGCAATCGCTGCTTTTGTTTTTAAACTCATCGCCAATCTCCAACCTTACCTGCTTGAATATATATAATAAAAATAACAAATTTTCATCAAAGACGCAATATTTTTAGAGTCTTTTTGTCAATTTTTTATAGATTTGAAATATTCCCTCTGTATCATAATGCTGTTTCGATGACAGACTGTGCAATGCAGACATATCAGTTTCTTTGTTGAAATATTTGCTGTTCGGCCTGGCTATTTTAGCACTTCTGTCCGCCATAATTTCTTTAATCGTCGCTTATACTAAAGCTAAAAAACAAAGAAAAGGTCAATCTGAAACGAATTTATTTTCCTGATAACGCCTCCTATTTGTTTTCTAAGATTCTGTTCTTCTTAAAATTTTTATAAATTCTGCCGCAGCCCATTTAATATTCAAGGAAAACAATATGATGTTAATGATCCTGAGCAAAATATAGAACTCGGCGTAAGGGGCCTTAAATCAATATATGATGCTGTTCCTGATAAAGATATTGCCAAAATCGCTACTTTATGGAATGGTACAGGATTAAAAGAAGTAAATGATTATGGTGCTCGGGCAAAAGAATATTATAAAAATAAATCTTAGAATAACCCATTGGAAATGCCAAAAATTAAATCAAAAAAAGGAAAATAATGAAAATTTTATTTTATGTCATTCTGGAACTAATATTTATTATCGCCGCTTGGTTTTGGGGAGATTTATTTTTTATCTCAATGCTCAAACCTGGAGAAATATGCCTAACAGCAAATTATGGAATAAATATTGGTGACTATCTGGAATTAGGCTGGAATAACTATTTTCAATGGTTTTCAAATATAGAACAAATGCCATGCCGTATAACTTTTGCGGCATGGTGCTTATATTTTTTAAGTTGTTTTCCTGCATATGCTTTGTTAAAGGTGTATGGAATGTTTAAGCTTTCAATAACACTTAAATATAAATTTGTTATTTCAGAATATATATTTTACATTGCTTTATTTATGATATGGTTATTTTTGCAGCCAGGTCTAGTGTTAACAAGTTATAGTTTCATAAATGCTTTAATCGGGGTATTGCTGCTATTTGTTCCTTTTATTCTGTGTTCTGTATTTATAATATCTGGGTGTAACATGCATATAATGAAATTAAAAAGCAAATAAAAAGAGAAAACAATGAAAATAGCAAAATACATTATACTAGAGCTACTGATTATTGTTTTGTCTCTATTATGGGGAACAATGATGACGAATGACTATCAAAGTGGCGAAATCTGTATTACTCCTGTTTTGGGGGCTCAAATTCAAAACTATTTGGAATTTGGTTGGAATAACTATTTTCATTGGTTTAGAAAAGATGAACAAGCCCCATGTCGTTATGAAACATTTACAATCATCTGTTTTTATATTTTAGCCGTTCCTCTCTACACAGGGCTGAAAATTTATGGAAAAATTATTTATACCAAGCCTTATCTTGGCAAGTAATAATTCCTGAATGGTTATTATATATATTTGTTTATTTGTATTTTTTGTTTAAACAAAAAAATATTATCTTAACACTTGGCAGCCTGGGAAATGCCATTCTTGGAGCAATACTCTTTTTTTTACCATTAATTATTTATGGTAGCTTAATTACCGTTGCCTTTAAGAAAAGAGAAAGTATCAGATGAAGAAATTCTCATTATGAAGGAATGTCTTATGCTGACTAAAATGACAATTTAGTTACTTCACCACACTGCATTCATCTATTAAAATTAGTTTTTTGTTTTCTTTCGCGATATCTTTCAGATGCTTTGTAAATCCGCTTTTTGAAAATATGCCGTAGGTTAAATCATACCCTTTGAAATCGTCAACTTGGCATCTTTCTTCCAGCTTTGCATAAATATTAACATCAACCGGCTTGTCGTCTTTGTAATATTTACATTCAGCCGCAAAAATACGCCGGTTGTTTTCATCAACGGCAACCAAATCTATCTCTTTATTTTTGTTCCAGTATGCGCCGATACGAGAAGGAACAAAGTCAATTTTTCTATGCTTGCATAGTTCTGCAAATATGTTGCGGCAGATTTCTTCATAAACAAATGCTACGTGATTATCAATAAAATTGGATTTCAGTTTATCTTGTACAAAATTCAGATTATCCAGTTCAAGCTCTCCTTTATAAGGAAAGACAAACATAAACCAAAAGCGGATAAATATATCTCGGATAAAATATAATCCTTTCCGGCTTTTTTCCGGATTTTTTTCGGTGGCCGGAACACGTTTTTCCAATAAGTATAATCCTTGCAAAGTTTCCAGATAGGGACTTAATTTGTTGCCTTCCGTGGACATTGCCGAAGCTATCTCCGATAGTTTGTGATTATTTTGAGCTATTGCTTTCATAACCGAATAATAGTTTACCGGCTCTTTAACTTCCTTATTGAGTAAAAACGCCGGTTCTTCGTACAAAAAGCCGTTTTTATTAAGAATGACGCGGGAGATATTATCCATTAAAGAATTTTTGTTATCAAAGAACTCCAAATATTTCGGAATGCCGCCGGTTACGGAATAAAACTCAACCACATCGGAAAAAGACTTATGGTGATAATGTTGTCTGATATCGAAAAAAGGAAGCGGTGCCAATCGGATTTGAGATGTACGGCGACCATACAAGGGACTGTTTTCGGCCAAAACCTGTTTCGTCATCATATTAATATATGAACCGCAGATAATGACCATAATATCTTGCTTTGATAAGACTTCATCCCATACTTTTTGAAAGATTGAAGTGAAAGCGGGATTTGTGTTGACCATGTACTGAAATTCATCAAGAACGAGCACTCTTGTATTTTTGCTAGGAACAGCAGCAAACAGCTTGAAGAGCTCAATCCAATCATCAAAATTAGCTTTGGTGATAAATTCCTGGTTGGCAAATTGCGATAAACTTAAAGCAAATCGCTTCATACTCTGCGGCTCGGATTCTTCTGTCGCCAAAAAGTACAGAGCCGGCTTGTCTTTAATGAATTCTTGAATTAAAGCAGTTTTTCCGATACGTCTGCGCCCATATATAACAACAAAGGAATGCTTATTATTATATTCTTGCTCTAAATCACTAAGTTCTTTTGTTCTGCCGATAAATTCCATACCATCACCTGTATAATCATCTCATTTAATATAATATAGATTAGACTAATTTAAATTATATTGCAAGAGAAATTTTTCAAATATAAAAAATATCAAACAATGCACATTCTTTAACATTTTCTTTGAAATCGGCAGAAAATATAGGGGTATGAAAATGCTCGCCAAAGTTCGTGCGGCAAAATGTTAAACTTTGTACGCATTGATTACTTTGTTTAACATTTGTATCGTTTTTCTACTTTACGCCGAGTTCCTTCATATATTTGCCATAATTTGCCAGCGCATCATCTGTTTGTTCAATGATAATGGCAACCTTTTTTTCCGAAAATCCGAAAGGCGTCGCGGTTTTAATCAAATCGCTGTCGGTAATATCCGTTCCTTTGCCGTTTACCATAGAGGTCTGCTCTCCGTTGATACCCTGTGAAGGGGTCAAATCATACGCCGGCGTCATTTTCCAGTTGTTGTTTTGATCCAGCATAAAAGAGAAGTTTTTACTATGGTCATCTTTGTTGCCGGCTTTGACGTTAAAAATCATCAACCGAACCATTTTCTCAACTTCCCGAACATCTTTAGTAAGAATTGAGGTCAGTTTTAATAAACCGTCATAGTTAATGCTGGATGTGCGGTGGTTGGCATGCAATAACCCGCAGGCCGTATGAATATGCACTTTTTCCGCGCCAATCCGATCAAAACGTTTGATGCCGAAATGGCCGACACAGTTTTTTGAGGGAAACAAATGCGTTTCCGGCATTTCAATACCGGCGTCTTTGGCTATCTTTGAGTAAACATATTCCTCAGCGCCGATGTTTTTATTATCAAGAGACGACGCAAACTTAATCAACCACGGACTATAACCGGGTTTAGCCAAGTTTCCGTGAATGAGTGTTTGCTTATCATCTGAAACTAACGCCACAATTTTGGGCCGCGCTCCGCCGGATGAGCCGTTAAGTGCTAAAAGCTTATCAAGCACTTCCGAACTCTTGCCAGCCAAAATATGATTAGCTTCCAAACAAAGTGAATCCAGTTCTATATCGCCGACAAATTCGCTGTCATTTTCGGTAATGGGTTCATATTCCAATGCTCCCATAGCATTAAGTCCAATCATGGATAAACGTTGTAAAGGCGTGATTTGTTGCAAACTCAAGCCTTTCTTTTGTAATTGTCGGTCTAAAAGCAGACAGCCCCAACCGTCGGGCAAACTATCATTAAACACGCCGAAAAGACCGTCAAAGGTTTGTTTGGTGTCTTCAAATATTTGTGATTTGAGCGGCAGCATAAAAGGGGACAAGTTTATTCCGGTTGCAATAAACTCCGGTGAATATTCAAAAAAGATACGTTGGCCTTGCTCCTCTAAAATCCCGACGAAGTTCCGCTTGCCGTAGGCATTCAAAAAAACATTCAATCTCATTTAATGCTCCCCCGCTTGCGCTTTTTCTCATCTTTGCTTTCAAACAAACTGCCGCGCGGCGCATTGTCAACAAACAGGGCGGAAAAGTCTTCCAGACATCCCAAAGCCAAAGCAATATCAATCAGAGATTTAAGCGAAATCTCGCCGCTTCGTTCAAAACGCTTGATACTTCCCAAACTAACGCCGGAACGCAACGCCAAACCTTCCTGTGTCAGATTTTGTTCCAAACGCTTAAACTTAGCCCTCTCGGCAATCTCTTGCATAACCTCTTGTTGTGATTTTAATATAAAAGACAATATATTGTCTCCAAATATAATTATATATCATTTACGGATATTATATTATCTGTTAATATAAAAGTCAAGAACGCAATTCCCCGCCGAAATCACATTTTTCAAAGGAAATGCTTTATTCCTTATTTTCTAGTTCTGCAAATTTTTGCGCCATTGTCGGATTATTCTTTGTAAGCCGTTTAACGGTTAAATCTTGAGCTTTATTATTCGCCAAACGTAAGTTGTTTTCGGAAGATAATAAAGCGTCTTTTGTTTTCTGCAAGTGATCAATCGTTTTATCAATTTCTTCAATAGCTTTACGGAATTTATCACTTGCCAACTGATAATTACGTCCGAATTTCTCCTTAAAATCGTTCATTTCCGCTTCAAAATTGGAAATATCTATATTTTGGTTCTTATATTCCGCCAATTGTTTGCGATATTGAACTGAATTCAAAGCTGCATTTCTAAGTAACGTAATCATTGGGATAAAAAACTGCGGACGAATAACATACATTTTGGGATAACGGTGCGAAACATCAACAATTCCGGTATTATAGAGTTCATTATCAGTTTCAAGCAAAGATAGCTCTGAAAGCATCGTTTAACGCGGCAATTCGGGCAGCATTACTCATCGCTCTTCTCCTCCAACAAACGGACACAGAGGTAATCGGTTAAGCCTTCCTGTTCGGCGGCATAATCCCAAACGGTCTTGCCGTGCTTGTTTTTGATATTCGGATCGGCGCCGTTATCAATCATAAAATCCAAAACCCGAAGCCGCATCATTGCCTGCGAATGTTTCACGACATAAACAAACGCGGTATTGCCAAATTTATCCTGCGCGTTGATATCCGCTCCGGCCTTGAGCAAAACCGACAATGTCTGCGGCGAACTCCGGTGCTTGGCGGCAATGATAAAGGGCGTTTCCTCATACTGATTGCGGGAGTTGACATCACCGCCGGCTGCCAGAAATGCTTCAATTGCTTCCGGTTCATAAAATTCCCGACATGCCCACATAAAAGGCGTCCAACCATGCTTGTTATAAGGAGCATTAATATCCGCACCGGCGTTGAGTTCGGCTTTAATCCGCTCCCAGTCCATAGCATAAAGTGCTTGCATTAAATTGTTGCTATCCATTTGAATCTCCATCAAAATCAACCAAGATTTAAAGATGGCACCCGGGTTACCATGCCAGGATTCTCAAGTCAAGCACTTTTTTTAACATTTTTTCATGTTAATACCTTGATTCATCATCATTTATTTTAAATTAAACAAAATACAATTAAAAAAATATATTTTACATTAGAACAACTATTGATTATAATATATTGTATTACCTATATAAATAATGATAGCGCTATCACTTAAGTTAATTTTTACTGGAAAGGAAATTAAAATGCCTAGAAAAACATCTGTTTCACAACAGAGCACATCTCGCTATAATAATGATTGTTCGGCAAAAGGAGTAGCTAAAAACTTCATGAAAATCAGAAAGGAAGCAACTGTGGAAAAGCCTATTTCTACAGGTTCGTCTATAGCTGATAAAATGCTAACCAAATTACCGATCATAGGAAAAGGAATTAAATATATAAATTTAGGATCTTCATTAGGAGCTCATACAGCACACGGGATCAATGCCTATAGAGAAAGCTGTGGTAATCGTAAGAAAAAATAAAGAATTGAATATTATTCTAAACTAAATTCAAAAGAAAATAGGAGTACAAACAATGAAATTATGGTCAAAAGAAGCTCTGGTATTGGGCGGTATATATGGTGTTTTAGATACTCCTTTTTCTTTATTGGGATTTGAGCTTATTTCCAATGTTGTATTTTTATTGTTTATCGTTTGTGCAATAATGCTCCTCTTTAATAAAACACCGAAATTCATTTCTTTTGTTATGAACAAATATCCGAAGACGACGTATTATTTGGCAGCAATCGGCTGGATACCGTATTTTATGATTATTATTGGTTTGGCGATGATGGGAAGTTATCTGATTTTTGGTTATGCTGATGGCGTGTTGGGATATTTGCTGTTTGGTCTGGCTGTTTTAGCACTTCTTTCTGTTATAATTTCTTTAATCGTCGCTTATATCAAAGCCAAAAAAACAAAACAAAGGTCAATCTAAGCCGAATTTATTTTCAAATTAAAATATTTTTTATTTTAATAAATATCCTTATAAAGCATAAGGACGTAAAATGAAGGTATTGATTGAAACGATAACTATTCCAAGAACATAATGACGAGAGTTATTATGAAATGGTAAAAAAATTCATTGTTGAAGATTATTTGCTATTTAAATAAAAAATACAGGAAACCTTACGAACTATTTACGAGGAACGTTCAGAACCCCATCCGTAAGGATTTACTCCTGTTACTTATAATATAGTATACAAATATTAAAAAATCAATAATTTTTCTAAAAAAGTAGAGAAATGTTAATATGTAAGGAAAGCTCTGGAAAATCTACGTTTGTAAATAAGCTAAAGACAAAACCATTAAATTAATGGGAGTGATAAAAAAGAATAATATTAACAAAGTAAGACAGGTTTATTTTGTTGACTTTGAGAAATATTTTAGTTGATTCTTAACAGTTGTATTTGTAGTGTATTATTAGATGGTTAATGAAAAGAGAAAATTAGATGACTTTTAATGAAGATACTCCTCTTTTAGGAAAGGGAGAAACAAGAATTGCTACTAAGGACATTTTTGGAGATTATATACACAAATACTATTATAATCAATCTATTGCTGATGGATATACATTAAGACTAATACGAGAAGAGATAGAAACAGAATACAAACTTCATTTAAAGAAAATTTTTGAAGAACTGGAAATCCAAGAAGGTGATGCTAGGAAGAAGCAAATACTCGCTCACAATAATTTCTGTACCCCACTTTTAGAATACATAGTACAAGACTTGAGAAAAGCACGCATCCAACACAGCAATGATACTATCGGAGGAATGGTTGTTTGTGATAGCTCCGAACAAGCAGAAGTTTTATTCTCATTATTCAAAGAAATATATGAGGGAAAAGCGAAGGATAAGCATACGCCCAGTACGGCAGCCCTTATATTGCATAACGAACAATGCCTTAATACTGAAAGATTGCAGGTTTTCCCCAAACGCTGATTTTCATTTATCAAATATATCTGGCTTAAATACTCTTTTTGAAAATACTATCTTTGAAAGCAAGGTGTTTTTTGAAAATGTGAGTTTTGCTTCTGTGAATTGGAAAAATATATTCTTCTTAACTGATTTTAGAAACAATAATGTTTCTCTTCCGTCTAATACACAAGTTAGTCAGATACTTTTCGGAATAAAAATAGTAAAAATGGCCAATAAGTCCATTAGCAACTTCATAAAAATCTTAAAGGCGGATAACAGCTTTGATGAAACGATATTAGGGCTTTTGGATATTGCGACGCAGGCAGGATATATTTTTGAAAAATCCTCTAATGTGGATTTGAAAAGATTACTCTTAAAGTTTGTGTTTGAAAACATTACCTTGACCGAAGGACAAATCAGTTACAAATTAAGATTTCCGTTTAATGAGTTTGCAAATTTTACCACGCCGAAGAGAAACAGATCAACACCATACGAACCGACGCCAAGCCTTATAAACCAAAGCGTTTTGGTAAAGAATAACCAAAATGTACAGTCAGGGTATATGAATTTTTGCGAACCACAATTTACTGATAAAAATCAAGGAGTTACATCAAAAAATGCAACTCCTCTCCAATCTGGCTGGGGTGGCTGGATTCGAACCAACGAATGTCGGCACCAAAAGCCGATGCCTTACCACTTGGCGACACCCCAATATGTTCCGGCCGGTAAGCTGCCGGGCAGATTAATAACGTCTGCAGGCTTATATTTATGCTAAAATTTTTATTATTGCAAGACTTTTTTCTTTGCCTTTGCAAAAAAGGTTTTCACTTTTATTTCAGCAGCTGTTTTTTCTTTTCTTCGCGAGCCTTGAGAATGTCGAGGTCTCTTTCCGTGGCGATCCTGTCCAGAATGGTTTTAACCACCTGATCCAATTCGTGATTTTCCCGATAATCGGCGTGCAGGGCAAAGTTGACACGGTTGTCAACCAGCAGCCGCAGAGCTTTTTGTTTGCTGGTTGCGCTTTGGTCATATACGGCAATGGCGTTGCCGCCGCGCTCTTTTGTCAGTTTCATTGACGGGATATCGGTCATTCCGTCGCCGAAATAAATCATCCGTTTGAACGGAATGGGGCGTTCTTCATCGGGTGTAAATTCATTTACTGCAACATCATCGTTTTTACCCAGACCTTTGTTGATTTTGGAGAGATATTGGGTTTTGATGCTGTAATTGATGACCCGTGCCGGCCAAACCGGAGTGCCGTCAGCGCCGAAGGCATAAGAACAGGCAAAAATATCTTTGAAATACTTGCTGACTTCGGTTCCGGCCATAATCTCTTCGTAGCCTGATGATATGATGTAATGTTCGATTTCCAAATCAAGCGAAGCGCCGAAACGGTTAATCCGCTCAAACCATTCCAGAACGCCGGGAAAATAAATCACGCCTTTCCCGCATTCCTTCAGATTTTCTTTCGTCAGGCGAATGCCCATTTCTTTGGCTGTTTTCATAAAATAATACATACTGCCGGTCACTTGGTCGGCGCCGTTTTCACGCGACCATTGGTTGGCCTTGGCCCAGAACTCGTCCGGCGTCATCCCGAATTGCGGAATCAGGCAAAAGTCCTGCATATACTGAGTGCTCAGGGTTTCGTCAAAGTCATAAATCAGAGCGACTTTAGTCTTATTATTTTGCATTTTTGATTATCTCCGCTTGCTTTTTGGAATTTATTATTATACAAGTAAGAAGTTAATTTTTTACTAGTTTTAATAAAGAGGAAATTTCGAAATGGTTGCAAAGACAATGGACCAGCTGGTCTCCTTATGTAAACGCCGTGGCTTTATTTTTCAGAATGCCGATATCTACGGCGGCATGCAGGGGGTTTATGACTATGGTCCGTTAGGCGTAGAATTGAAGAACAACCTGAAAGCGGCCTGGTGGCGGGCAATGGTCTATGAACGTGATGATATCGAAGGACTGGATGCCGCTATTTTGACTAACCGCAAGGTTTTGCATTATTCCGGCCATGAAGACACTTTCTCTGACCCGATGACCGACTGCCGCAAATGCAAAGGGCGTTTCCGCGCTGACCACATTAAAGACGGAAAGTGCCCGAATTGCGGCTCGACAGATTTGACCGAACCCCGTCCGTTTAACCTGATGTTCAAGACGACGGTCGGCCCGGTTGATAATGCGGAAAATCTGGCTTATCTGCGTCCGGAAACCGCACAGGCAATTTTTACCCAATTTAAAAACGTGGTTGATTCCACCTCGCGCAAGCTGCCGTTCGGCATTGCTCAAATCGGCAAATCTTTCCGCAACGAAATCACACCGCGTAACTTTATCTTCCGCGTCAGGGAGTTTGAACAGGCCGAGCTGGAATATTTTGTTATGCCCGGCGAAGACGAAAAATGGCATGAAATGTGGAAAGAAGCCCGGATCAAATGGTGGGAAGAGCAGGGACTGCCGCGCGAGCACATTAATATTTATACCACGCCGAAAGAAGATTTGGCTCACTATGCCAAAGCCTGCTATGACATTGAATATCAGTTCCCTCACGGTATGGAAGAACTGGAAGGCATAGCCAACCGCACCGATTATGACCTCGGCAACCATACCAAAGGGCAGGATGAATTAAATCTGACCTCGCACTGTCATCCCAACAGTGAATCTACCACCAAGTTGTGCATTCGTGATGATGACAGCAATTCCTGGGTCGTTCCCTTTGTAATTGAACCTTCGATGGGGGTTGATCGCGGCGTTTTGGCTGTTTTGACCGAAGCTTATGAAGAGGAAGATCTCGGCAATAACAACAGCCGTATTGTTTTGAAACTGAAGAAACATCTTGCGCCGATAAAGGTCGCGGTTATTCCGTTGAAAAAGAATAACGAGCAGATAATGGCCAAATGCCATGAAATCAAACAAAATCTGCTTAAACTGGGAATTGGGCGCGTTGCGTTGGAAAATACCGGAAATATCGGCAAAGCCTACCGCCGCCACGATGAAGTCGGTACCCCGCTGTGCCTGACGGTCGATTTTGAAACCATTGAAAACCAACCGGAATCCGTAACCGTCCGCGATCGTGATACAATGGAACAGCATCGCGTTAATATTGCAGATCTGCCGGCTTATTTGCGGGAATATTTTCTGAGTTAAAAAAAAGCTCCCTTTGGGGAGCTTTTTTTTAACTGCCGTAATAAGGAACGAAAGTAGCATGTACGTCATCTGCATCTATAGTTATCCTGTCACCCTCTGAGATATTGAAATAGAAAAAGGACCGTTGTGTTACGTCACCGGTTAACGAACCGATTTTTTTGCCGTTGATGATGATAAAAGCGCCATAATTTTTAATGTCATGAGCATGTCCGATAACAATTCCGTTTTGATAAGCCGGCCAATCCTGTTTTCCCGGAATATCTGATGCCCAAGCCCAATTTAATTTAAATTGATAAAATGTATCAGCTTTTTTAGTGCAGTTAAAATAGGAGGTGTTAAAGGGGCACTTGAGAGCGGGAC
>ERZ894180.1242-NODE-1242-length-16418-cov-70.485486_pt1 | contig 16418 bp, 18 predicted proteins | sample MGYA00380278_ERZ894180 | MGnify/ENA primary metagenome ERZ894180 (study PRJEB32331, sample SAMN06328450) | human gut metagenome | biome: human gut microbiome; feature: stool | host: Homo sapiens | collected 2013-02-24 ...
CCCCCCTCACCCATTTACACGTTAAAGTGGCTCACCCTCACCAAATAATTGGTGAAAATGAGCCACACCAATTTTAATTAAACGGTGTAAATGTAGGTATCTGAGTTGTTATGTTAAAAACAAAGTTAGTAGGTGTACTTTCATTTTGCAATAAAATTCTTACTTCTTTATTATACATCCAAAGGTAAGCCAAACCAACATCAGTATAAATAGGGAATTTCTGGTCGTTTGCCCAATAAATTCCACCATTAGGCAAATCAAACAACTTATAATAATTAACATTTCTAGTCAACCCATTAAAGTTGCCAGTTCCGCACATTGACACAACATCATTATTAACCGTGAAAACAACTTTGTTATTTTCATTTCCAAACACTTTTTTTCTATAAGGTCTAGCGTCACCGTTAAACAACCAGTTACAGAACATTTTTGCAATATAATTATGTCCATTTTGATTAGGGTGTTTATTATCTTCTCCAACTAAGTTATCACCTAACGCCAGCCAGGCATTTCCATTTACAGTGTTATAGCAATCTTGCTCCATGAACCCTTCGTTTATACCGAGTAAAGTGTTTGAATCCATAACATCATAATTTAACGATGTTAAACCAACAACTTTAGCATTAGGGAATGCCGTTTTAGCCACATACAGTGTTTCACCCACAGCGTTTTTTTCATCTTCGTATTTCTGCACAGCGTCATTCAGCCCACCCTGTAAGATAACCAGAGTAACTTCGTCAGGTTTATCAATAGCTGGCAAAATTAAATTTTGAATAGCTTCTTTAAACGTCACCTGTTCAGAAGTAGCTTTGTTGATAAATCCAACACCACCATAAGCAAAAACCTCTAATTGTGGTATAACAATTAAATCTTTAACAAGTTGATACCATTTATATGACACACCGTCACCAGCCGTAAACGAATCACCAATAACAATAACTCTACTGTAATTTACAGAATATTCAAGTGACCGTCTATAAAATTCGCTTTGTTTACCAAAATCACCTCTAATGGTTACGTTAGCTTTTGTCGCTGGGTTTACCATGCAATAATTTCCGTCAACACCTGTGTTATTATACCCGTAAATATCAAAGCTGTTTAACTCACCTAATCCATCTAAATCTGTGCTAAAAGGCGTATTGTTCATAATACATTTTTCAACAACAACGTTTCTAGCATTATTTGAAAATCTGAACGCACCTTTCCATGTTTTATACTGGTGTGTAGGGTCTGTATTTTGGTTATTGAAAACACAACCAATAAAAGTATTACCGTTAGCACCAACTTCTACATCATTAACACCAAATGATGCATAGAAAACGTTATTAGTAAATACACCTCTAGGAGCAAGTGTAATTAACGGCGTATATGAGCCTTCAACGTGACAACTATCAACAGTAGTAAGACCAACGTCAGGTGCCAAATAAATTGATGACCTAGTTTTAATCTCACCATAGTTATTAAACATGTGGCACCCAATAATTTTAGCGTTTCCGCTTTCAATATGCAAATTATCATAAGTGTTATCACCAGCTCTTGAATTTGACGCAACTGTGGTATTTATCAACACGAAGTCAAATGTATTAACAGAATAGATACCGTGTTTACCGTTAAATTTAACACAGCAATTAGCCAAATACCATTCACTGGAATACATTAAATTCAGAGGTGGGTTATTATATGTTGTATTCTCCAGCCAAACACCCTCATCTGGGTTGTTGCACACTGTTACATTATTAAGGTAATAATTGTTACAGTACATACACAACCCACGCCCTGATATTCTACCAGTTTTAGTGTTTGAATTTAAATCTGAAAGATAATTACCGTCAATAGTAAAATCTTTAAGATAAATATTTTTAACTGTCATATCATGTGCGTCTTTGCCTGTTAAATCATAAAAGTTTTCAGACACAAACATATCAAAGGCATTTAAATTTGCTTTAAATACAGTATTAGTACCATCTCCAAACATAAACGTATCAGATGGTAGCGTGATAGTTTTACTAATTAAATACACACCAGCTGGAAAATAAATTGATTTTCCCCTAGAATAATTAAGCGCTTTTTGAATGCTGTCTGAATCATCTGTAACACCATCACCAATTACACCAAATGTTTTAGCATTATTGAAGTTAAGCAACCCCGTGTTTTCGTTCTCAACTAGCACATTATAATCACCAGTATCGTCTTTAAACTTTACATAATTAAAATATGTCCCATCAATAGGTTTATTATACGTTAACGGGTTTTTTAGTTTAAGTATAAAATTATCGCCGTCAATAATTTTATTTTTAACAGTTTCAGTTACATTGTTGTCATAGACATTTCTATCACCTGTGTATGTTTCAGTAGTAACACCTTTCACAATAGAACTAAGATTTCCGTCAACACTTTCATTAGCATTGCCGTCAACCTCTTTCGTGTAAGTGCCACCAACGTGTTTAGAATAACTACCGCTCACATCTTTACTAGTATCACCAGAGTAAAATTCCTTATTACTGATACCAAAGATTTCAATGTTATTCTGCAAGCCGTTATCCACAATAGGGATAGCCGCGTTTTCCACAATAGCAGAAATTTTGTTATTGTTTCCCGTAACAACAATACACTGGTTACACGTTGCAAGGCTTTTCACATTGAAGAAACCACCATCAGTGCCAATGTCCATAACAGAAACACCGCCAACCGCAGATAACTGATTGAACACCATATTCTCACACTGAACATCAGCGTTTCCAGTAGTAAGTAAGCACTTTTCAACAGCGTTCCCAAACACAACGTCACTAATCTGGAAATGCCCACCAGTTCCAACATAGTTTACCAGCGTGTAGCCGTCTTTAATAATCAAGTTAGTAAACAGAACATTAGTTGCTACAATTGTAACAACATTTACGTTATTAACCTGAATACCACTATTACCATCGAGCGTAAGATTAGCAATAGAGAAATCAGCAACAGTTCCACCAATAAGCGGTTTAGTCGCTCCACCCTTTAACACAATCTTAGTGCTATATCTGTCAAAACCAAACAGACTAACACCATCTTTCACCGTAAGCGGCTGTGTAAGATAAGAACCATAAGGTAAGTATACAACTCCACCGTTAGCACTTGCATAGTCAATACACCCTTGAATAGCTTCTGTATCATCAGCACTTCCGTCACCAACCGCAGGTTTAATGCCATTAGGCGGATATTTTACATTTAAGATGTAGTCAGCTAAAATGTCTCTAACTACTTCACCGATTGCACCGCTATTGATATATTCTTTAATCATTTCAGCGATAAAATCAGGAAGAATATTGTTGTTTTCAATTAACTGGTTTAACTGGTGACAGAACTTATCAAGCTGTTCGCCATAAGATAAAGCGTCTGAATATACAGTAGGAAGAACCAACCATCTTGCACAACAAGCAGGTTTTACATTGTTCCAATTAAAACTCATAATTAGTCTCCTTTCTTACCACAGCCCAAAAAACAAATATTCCAATTCATTTATTACCATCATATCAATGTTAATAAATGTTGACCGATAATCATTTAATCTTTTGCTGAAATTTTCTCCACCATTAGAACCGATAACGCGTTCAAGATAATCCTCTGTGTTGCTTAAAGTAGTATTACTGAATCCATCCATTTTTGAGTTAAAATCTGATTCAGTTGTACCGTCAACACTTCCACTTGAATCTACTGTGGAATTATTTGTGTTTTCTGTTGTCTGTGTTGTTGTATCACTAGAAGCACCAGCAAATGTGTTTGTAGCACTGTCAATAGTTGCATTAGTTAAGTATCTACCAGCTTGTAAATCGGTTATAGCACCCTGCGGTGTATCAGAATACATATTTGTACCATTACCATTAGTATTCTGATTTTGTGTACCGTTAGCTGTTCCGTTTGTAGTGCTTTTATCACCACCAGTTTCCTTTACAGTTGAATCATTGTTCTGTGTGGTTTCTGTATTATTACTACCGCTCCTATTTTCACTGTTTTCCGTGTCCTTAGTCCCTTTTCCCTCTATTTTTCTTTCTCTAGTTAGTTCTACGTCATAGAGTGGGTTAAATTCAATAAGTTCACTTTTGTATAACTTATTATAGTACGGCATAATTTCATTTAACTTTGTGGAAAGTTTTAATTTCCACAAGCCAACCGTTTCCAGCCCAATCTCTCTTGTGTAATAATGACGCAAGATTTTGGTTTCCAAAACGCTCCTATAACTTTCATCAAATATAGGAAAGTTAAAATCAAACACTTTTGGCAAGCAATTCTTTATCACTTCTTCAATGTCAGCATAACCAACGCTTTCACTCAAACCAGCAAGGGTTTCACAAATATAACGTAATTCAGTTGTGTATTTACTCATTGTCATTACCCTCACTTTCTGTATCAGTTTCGTTGACATATTTACCCATATCTTCATCAGTATAAGTTTGAACGTCAGCTCTATATTCTACATCAATATTAAGTCCAAACATTTTGTTAATCTGTTCGCACGCCTGTTTACGCATTTCTAAACGCGTATAGCGTGAAGCTACCGTAGAACCCATGTTTCTACTAACTTCATCAGTAACCATGCGCTCTTTCTTAATCATAGATACGTTGCTGATACCTAAGTACGTCATAGCTTCATTCCAAATCTGCGTTTTTGTTTCATATACTTTGTCTGCTACATATGGTGCTCCTGTTATGATAGCCTGAATTTTTTTCATGTCAATATCTTTTCCACCGAATATAAACGGCTCATTTCCGTCATATTGTGCATAAAGATTTTTCATGGTCAATCTCTGGTTTTCATCACAAGTTATCATAACAGGTGTTTTTTGTGCCTTAATGTTTACAACCATTGTTCTATCACATTCATACAGCTTGTAAGCAAACAGTTCTATATCAGATAAACAATTAGTATGCAACATATTGTTGAAAATGATAACAGAATTGCTTTCATTAAGTTTCATGTTATAACCATTAGCCGCATATGCTGTCCTTATTTTAGGGATTCTGTAAACATCAAGATTTCCACCAATCATTGTTTGAAGTGCTAAATACTTGTCCATAACATCATCCTTAAAAAATACAGCCATACCGTCACTGAATAAAGTTAATTCCAGAAATCTAGGGTCAATGCTGTCTGGTAAACCACTCCATTCAAACATACTGATAGCCAATTCAGCTAGTCTGTTATAATAGTGTGTGTACGTCCTATTATTCATGTCAAATGAAGCCCATGGTTCACGTTTTCTTTTAGCCACATATTCACCCCCTTTATATGTTATTATCTAAATCATAACTACCAATTTCAGCACCATTTTTCCAGAAAGTAATTCCGTTATTGTAGCATGATTTTATTTTTGCCAAATCATCTGCTGGAACATTACCAACGATATTAACTCCAATAGTTTTAATGTAATTCCAATGGGGTCTATTTGAAATGTTAGGTAATTTAACTCTATGAACTGGATAACCATAAACATTCCAGTATTCATCAATAATTCTAGCAAATTCCCCTCTTATATGCATATGGCAAAACGCAAAATCTTTTAACCCTAATGCTGTCATAGCTGAACTACCTTGTGAGTTTTGGGCTTGCATGGGTAATGTAGCGTGCTGTATCACACCAGCAACAACACCAGCAACTGCGGCAATACCAGCAACAGCGGCAATAGGTACACCACCAATAGCTAAGGCAGTACCACCAGCGGCAACAGTAGCACCAGCTTTAGCGACACCCCCAGCAATAGCCGCTCCACCACCAGCTAGTGATACTAATTGCGATACACCAGTTTGTGCAAGCCATGCTTTAAAGCTGTCGGTGTTATATGAACACTGAGGGAAACCGTCTAAAATCATTTTTTCATTATAATTTGCTGGTACACCTTTGTAGTTTTCTGGGTATAAAACTACTTGTGGATTGCATGACATATCACCAGCCAGACCAAATGTGCAATTATCAGGGTCGCTAAAATACTCATAGGGGAAAGGAACACCTACACCATTCATGTTTGTGACATACATAAAATTGTATGGGTAAGTATACATCTTATTATTTTTAGGTGTATATCCGTCTATTTGACCTGTGACTTTTTTAGGCTTATTCACCTCAAATATTTGTACACTTTCTCCAATATTTGCTACCATGTTTTTAGGCATCATAAACACTGAAACAATACCAGACGCCTTGTTTGCATTAGTAGCGTCATTGATAAATTCATTTACATCAGAATAGTTGTCAAACACGTTGTAAAACAACCCCGAATAAATTCCGCTGTACATACCTCCAGTGTTATCATCTAAATCTTTATTGAATGTAGCCGCCACGACAATGCTTTTTTGACCTAATAAATTAGTACCATCAAAGTCATCCATGATATACTCACCTAATTCCAGATCATCTGGAACTAAATTGTCACCAATATTGTCACTAGCTGAGTGTTCTCTTTCAACAAAGGACGGTCTAACAGTATAATCAAAATACCACGTTTGCATTACATCAATTTCAAAGCTGATATTTGACGATTCATTGTTGACATATTCGACATTAGTGATGAAAGCGTAAAACCATTTATTTCCGAAAGCCGTATTCTGGAACATTATGTAATTACAATCGTATAAGTTATCTGCTAAAATACCAACACGCAAAATTCTTTCTTTTCTCTGGTATGTGTAATTAGCAACATTGTACTTAGCTAGCGATGAAAAATAAGCTGATTGTTCTGCTGAACCATTGAAATGAATTGTGTGTTGGTATGTGTTGTCAATATGTACATTTTTTAATATCTTTATTGTTGAATTAGGTGCAATATACATAATTAAATCCATCTCTCTTTCAAATGGAGTTATCCACATTTTTACTGTGGATAACTCGTAAATTTTGGTGGACTAAGCGGCTGGCGTAGACACTGTAGCTGTTCCCTTTTTGGGTGTATCATATGTGCTAGTGGCTGTTACCGTTACGTTTGTTGAAGCTGGTGCATTACTAGCCATAGTAACTTTACCACTGTTATCAACTGTAGCATATTCACTATCTACACTCCATGTGACACTTTTAGGTGCAAAGTTTGTGGTTTCTACGTTAGCTGCAAGCTGTACACTCTGTCCAGCAGAAACCGTAGCTGTTGCCGGACTAACTGTGACGTTTGTTACACCAGGAGTTCCCGGAATAAACAGGGCATTATTAGCAAACGGAGAAACCGAAAAAGTTTTCCAAACATGATACCAGTAATTCCAGTATAATCCCTCACCATTGTACTGCTCTGTGAAGTTGTAAAAGTTGTCAAAAATCATAAACCAATCTCTGTCAACTAATACTGCTGGAATTTTGTCTAACGCTTCTAACTCGTCTGAATTGATTTCTTCATAGGTCGGGTCATTAGCAAAAAGTTCTGCTAATCTGGCTGTATCTAACGAACCAAAGCTATCAACAAGCACACGACGCCCAGCAAATTCAGCTTTATCCATATTGAAAGCACTTGCCAGAACTTCAACGTCCATGGTGGCGTCAAAAGTGCTGTTAATAAGCATATACTGGTCTGTTTTAGCTGTGTAATTAGCAACACCAGCCAGATTGTACTGCGTGGATAAAAATGTGTACTTGTTTGAGATACCCTTAATTGCAGATACAATGCCTTTCATGTTTGCAGTTGTTACTTCTGGAATTTCAACAGGGTACATATGGCCATCTAAAATGTGCCTTGCCAGCATATATTTCATTGTCTGGAACTCATCATAGTTTGCGCCAGTGTACATTGAATCCACAATCTTAGCAATCAGGTCACTGATACCCTGCCAGCTAAGAAAAGCCTGTCTAAGCTGGTCGTTGCTTATTGTAGCCTTGTAAAACTTCTGATAATTCATAATGTGAAATGCCGCTCTTACATCAGGAATTTCACGCTTGAATACATTACTTTCAGCAACAGCCGAGTCAAACTGAAACGGTTTAGCGATGTTTACGAAAATCTCTTCAACAGTTTCACCAAATTCCAATAATCCTTTTTTAAAGAAAGACCATGGATTATCATACATCTTAGACGTAATTAAAACACGCCCGATTCTGTTCACCAGTGCGCTAAGAAATTCATTCTGTAATGCCGGATAATCCATAATAATAGCACCAATCTGTCTGATACTATCAGCGTCAGGCGTAGCTTTCGGAACATAATCCCGGTAATTCTGTGTAGCGTTGTTTCTAATAGCGTTAAGAATATCAACGCTTGAATTGGTTAATGTCACAACTTTAGGAATAGTTGTCATATTTATTACCCCTCTCTTTCTGTGAACAATTCGTCAAAAGAACGGATTTCACCATCATCTTTAATCTGTTCTTCCTGTTCGTTTTTAATTTCTTCACCTGTTTTTCCGGAAAACCTTTCAATGTATTTTCTACGCCAGCTTGCGTCCACTTCATCATATTTAGCTTTCCAGTTAGTTTTGTCTGCTACCTTAGTTTCATAATCTGTAATTGTATCGGTAATATCTTCCATCAATGCGATAGCTTCATCTGATGTGTTATCACCAATCATCTGTTTAACAGCCGATAAAATAGAATCCCTGTCTTTAACAGACATCATTTCACCTCCTTCCACTTAGATGTGTCAAATAATTCAGACAGCCTGATACTTAATGGGTGGTTTGGTGATAACATAACCACACCATTATTTACCATGACAGTGAATCCGCTTTCATGCTGATAAATTCCATCTTTAAATGGCATTTTATAACCTCCTTTTTAAGTAAAACCATATAGGCATTTTTGAACTCCATTCTCCACCGTTTTGCGGTGGATTATCTGGCGGTACATATGAATTTATGTACCATTCATACCAGTATCTAGCATTACTCTGTCTAGCTGGTTGATTTCTGTCTGCTGGTCTTTCAAAATTGTTAAGAAAAGCGTATGCAAGATATTCGGGGTCTTTTGTGCTTATCTTAAATTCGTCAAATGTCTCTGGATAATCGGTAGTGGGTATCCACTGTCCAGACGGCACTGTTTGATTAACAAGCCAATTAAGCTGTCCATAACCATCATCATGTTCATAACCATTAGCGTCAGCCCAATCGGTGTAATTTGTAGATGGTGTCCATTGGAATAAGCCAAAACCTAATTGTGGGTTTGGTGTTAAGTTTTGCCATATGCCGGGATTGATAGAACTTTCACCTAGCGTGTAAAGTCCACCAGCATTACCTAATATACCGCAAATACTTTCAACAGTGAACCCATTACTAAGTAAATTATTGAAAACGATTGTCGCGTTGTTCTGCATTTCCCCAATAGTCAGCCACCTGTTACCTTTTATCCACTCATTAACTGCACCATTTTCCCACCGCCATAATTCAAGCCAATTTCCCCTACTGTCATTGGCATTGATAGAAACCTGTTCCGCTAATGGCACTTTTGATGTGTGCGCTCCCATGGTTCTAGTTTCATCAAAAGCCATTTCAGTGTGTCCTGTTCTTATAAGAATGTCACCTGGTTTCCACGGTTCGTCTGGGCTGTGCTTTACAAAACCTAATACACGCAAACAAGCGGCTTCTGTGCCTGTCCAAAACGGATATGAACTACCGCCATTTGCAGACTTTACATCAAAACTACCAGCTACTAAAGCATACCATATAAATGATGAACAATCATAATATGTAATGCCGTTTACGGTTTGCTGATTTCTGTATTGCTGTGAATATCCCACATTATCAGCGGCACAAGTTTCTACTGCCCAGTTATAGGCGTTTTGAATTGAAGGCATATCATTCACCATACTTTTCAATAATAGGTAACAACTCATTTACGCATTTCTGAATCGTATTGTAGTCGTAACCGCTGTCAGTAAGTTTCTTTTTTCTTTCTTCACCATTACCAAACGCACCAGCAATTACTAAAAGTGATACGGAAACAGTTTGTGGTAAGTTAATTGCTGTAACGTCCATTTTAATCCCCCTTTTCAAGTTTATCGGACAATTTAGTGAGGGCTATTGTGTTGTTATTTAATGCCTCACTTAATTTGTCCATCTCTGCCTTATGCTGTTCGTCAGATTTTACCATTCTCCAGAACAAAGCACCGCACATTACAATAGGAAAACCTAAGCTACCAACAAGCTGAATAATAGTGTTAGCGTCCATGATGTGAACCCCTTTCTTTTTTAATATTATATCATTTTGCTTGCAAAAAGTCAATATTTATGTTATAATTTAATAAGAAAGGATGTGTTTTTTTGAATAGTGCATATTATGACGGTACTAAGATACTTAGTATGTTAGATATAAATGGTAACAAACCTGAGTTATATTTAATTACAAGTAATAGGTCTGGTGGAAAAACAACCTATTTTGGTAGGCTGTGTGTAAATAGATTCAAAGAAAAAGGTGAAAAATTTGCACTCATATATAGATACAATTATGAGCTTGATGATTGTGCAGAAAAATTTTTTAAAGACTTGTCAACATTATTTTTTAATGGTAGTATAATGACAAGCAAAAGAAGGGCTTCTGGTATATTCCATGAGTTGTTCTTAGATGATGAACCATGTGGATACGCTATTTCATTAAATAGTGCAGACCAGTTAAAGAAATATTCTCACCTGTTTAGTGATGTAGAACGAATGATATTTGATGAATTTCAAAGTGAAACGAATCACTATTGTTCTGATGAAATAAGAAAGTTTATTTCGGTTCATACAAGTGTTGCTAGGGGTCAGGGAAAACAAAGCAGATATGTTCCTGTTTTTATGCTTAGCAATCCGGTATCAATTATAAACCCATACTTTGTAGAATTAGGAATAAGCGAAAGATTAAAAGATGATACAAAATTTTTGCGCGGTAATGGTTTTATTTTGGAACAAGGTTTTATTGAAACTGCAAGCAGAGCGCAAAAAGATAGTGGTTTCAATAAAGCATTTTCTAAAAATAGTTATGTTGCTTATAGTAGTGAATGTGTTTATCTTAATGATAACAAGGCTTTTATTGAAAAACCAAAAGGTGTTGGTAGATATTTATGTACAATTAAGTACAAAGGAATTGAGTACGGTGTGCGTGAATTTGCTGATTCGGGTGTTATTTACATTGATGATAGAAGTGATAATACTTTTAGACTTAAAATAACAGTAACTACTGATGACCATGAAATTAACTATGTTATGTTAAAAAGAAATGACGCTTTTCTTGCTACACTTAGATTTTATTTTGAAAAAGGGTGTTTTAGATTTAAAGATTTAAGGTGCAAAGAAGCGTTGCTAAAAAGTTTAAGTTATTAAGGTATCTGCTTTTGCTATATTCAATGTGACATTGTGGAACGCACAGGTGGAAGATACTGCCACAATTCATATCGGTAGCGTACCGCATTGAATACCCAAAAGTTACAGATATAAAAGAAAAGGGGGCGTTAAGCCCTCTTTTCTGTTATCTCATTTGGTATGGTGTTTCTACTAACAGTATGCCACCCCTTATTCTTTTTGGTCTTAATTTACCCGGAACACTCAAGCCTATTGTGAAGTCCTCTAATTTTCTTTTATGGGTTAAAAATTCCTTTTCTTCATATGTGTAGTCTGTATCATTTTCATCTGGTGTAAACCCTTGCATAGATAACTCAAACAAATTTTTACACTTTTTTGGCATACCAGCACATTTTATGTTGTAATATGGTTTATCAATATCTTGCAAATCTTCTTGCACAACGTGTTCTATATATGTTTTTTGTCTGGTGAAAATAGCTACATCCCAACAGCTTTCTGGCTTCCAGCAACAAAAGTTTTTATCGTGTATGTTTACTCCTGATACTGTGTTCCATGGTATATCACAATGTATGCTATCTGTGTCTGCGTATATAAACCCCGGATTATCCTTACCATGATAATTCTTTTGTGCCGCTCTTATTGTGAAATTTCTTGCATAACTTGTTATGGCTGAACCCACTGGAATATACCCAGGCTTTTTACCATTTTCCATGCAAGCCATGAATCCTAACGATTTATCATCTTTTATATATGCCACTTTAAATGAACTGTCCGTACTACTTGCCATTTTCCCATACAAATTATTTAGAAAAAGTTTTGCCAACTCTCTTAACGCACCCTTGTTATTCATTTTCATAGTTTTGTACTTTTCCATATAAGAATCAAATAAACCTATTTCAGCATAAAACCAACACCCATCTAGTATTTCAAAATCAACTAATTCATGATGTTCCTTTAGTAACTGAAAATCAGTCATTGTCAACACTAATTCAACTCTTGTGTCCTTAATCTTTCCGTCAAAACCTATGTAAAATGGTGAATATAAACCTGTTTCTTTATTGTACACATCAGTTGTTTCTAAGCACTCTGTTCCTTTGTATAAATGACTAGATTTTATTTGTATAAATGGTAACTTATCTTTTTTAATATAAAACCTTGTTTTTATTCTAATAAAGTAGTATCTATTAGGTAATAAAGCTACATCAGGTATTATATTGCCTGTCCACATATGCGGTGTTCCTACTGGATAATAATTACCAGACTCACTACTCATCATTGATGGGTATAATGAGTTTACATCAAATGTGCAACCATTTTTGTATATTTTCCCCTCTTTCCCTTTTACTAAATAGCACCAACCACCTCTATATGATTTTCTTATATATTCACCAACATTGTCGTAGCCGTGTTTTGATTTATCAATAGGCATTTCGTAAAGGTTCGGAAAAAACATTTCATAATCTTCTTTACCAACTGTTCTTTTATATTCTTTCAAACAACACGAACCTATTGTTAAGTCAGTGTGTCCCTCATTGAACATTATTTCTAACGCTTCTTTTACAACAAGTACGTCGTTGGCTATGTAATGCTTTTCTTCATCTGTTATTTCACACCCTGCATATCTAAAACCTGTGTACTCCATATCAAGTTTTTTGTGCTTCGTACCAAAACTTTCACCTATCCGTTTTACACTGAATGGTAGCAATTTTAAAGAATCCCTAATTTCAATGAAATGCCCACCAACCTTTATTATAATGGTGTACCATTGTCCTCTGTCGGATATACTATATTTAAAGGTATTATTCAGCATTTCCTTTTCTTGCAACCACCTCACTTTAAACGGATTTTCAGCGTCTAGTTGTTCGCTGGCTTGTTTGAAACCTAAATCCACCATTAAATATGATAACCAGAAAGCACCATCAAATTTAAGATTGTGATAGTATACTATTATGTTCTCTTTAAGAGACGTAAAATATTCAAATTGTTCACCTATTGAGTGAAATATTTTAACATCTTCACTGAACAACTCAACACTAGCACTAGCCCAAACTTCTGTGTTTACCTGTCCTTTGTATACTGTGGTTTCAAAGTCACCCATGAAATACCTGTATTTTTTAGTTTTCATTTAATCAGGCATTTCCCAATCTTCTTCATATTCCATGGCTTCCATTATGTCAATTTTATTTCCAGTAGACGCTCCTGGTAATAAGTCAAACATTTCTGAAAGCCTGTCTAAAAGCAAATCTTCACGATATGCAATCGAATAGTCAACGCCTAAACCTTGTGACGCTGCATTTTCTAACATTTCTGCAATATCTTCTTTTGAATAGTCTCTTAACAATCTGTCAAGCCATTTGTTTACAATAGGCTGTGCAACTTCTGGAAAACGTGTCATTTCTGCTTTAAAGTTTCCTATTATTATATCTGCACCACTAGGAAAAGTTTCATATTGCGGTTCATAATATTCGCTTTCGCCTTTTTCAGCATTATAACGCTTTTCTTTTCTTGTTTTTGCCGCTTTCTTAGCGGATTCACTTCTTTCCTGTTTACGTGCTACTTCACCGGGAATCAATTCACCAGTTTCAATGTCAAGCTTTTCTGATTTTGAGTAGATTTCTTTTGTGGTTATCTTCTTTAATCTTTCTACCGATTTTTTGGTTATTCTTTTTGGTTGTTTTGGAATAACATTTTCCGGTACTATATAACCCCTTTTTTCTGCTCTTCTAACGGCTTGTTTTAACCGTTTAACTTGTTTTTTATAATCTAATTGTAGTTGAGTTAATTTCTTAGCCATAGTTTACACCTTTCTGTGAAAAATAAAAGCCCCAGCCCACCGTTAAGTGGGGGGGCTTTTTATTTTAACAAATTGTGCAAGTAAGGAACTCTTTACCTTTGTAGTTATTGGATTCACGCTTATAAGCGATGATACCCCAATCCCCATTTTCATCTACCATTTCGTCCCAGATTTCCTTGAAAGAACTGAAAAACGGCTGTGAACCTGTGATGTACTTCTGTCCATCTTTTCCGAAAATGATGAACTTTTCATAGTCAATATTATCAGACTTTTCGTTGTGAACTTCTGCTACTGCATAACCGTCAACGTCAATATGTAACCGGGGTGAATCTGCTGTAATGGCGTCGTCTAACTGAACCATATCGTCAAAGTTTTTGAGGGCAATTCTTTCCCTTGCCGATAATTCCTTGCTTGTCTCAATGATTTTTACTTCATAACCTTTCATAGCTTATTCCCCTTTTTTTGTTCTTGTTGTTTACTGCTGTTCCTCTTCCGTTTTTGTTCTAGGCGGTAAAACCTTAGCCTTTTCAATAAACTCCTGTTCCGTCATTCCGTAAAGAGTTTCAATTTCCTCACTATCTACGATATGTACCGCTTTTTCAGTGTCAGAATTGATAACCTTTTCAGCCGCTTTCATCATAGCTTTTTCGTCTTTAAACGTGCCAGAAAGCGTCACAGTTTTGTTGAACGGTTCTGCTGTCTCAATATTGAGACAAAGTGCTGTTACTTTTGTCGCTGTAATTGTTCTTGTTACCATTGGTACTCTTGCCATAGTTTTTTCTCCTTTCATGGCTATTATTGATTTTTTGTTTCCTAGTGCAAATTTGCACTAATGCTAGGGTAAGGAATCGAGCCCTACCTACACCTATCTAGCTTACTTCTATCAGTTATAACCAATGACACCACGTTTAGTACATCATTATGTATAAGCTGTTCCATGTGCTCAAAACTATACGCATATGGTGAATTTACTTCAACCATTAACATCAACTGCTTATTTGTGTATACATATCTATTAACAATATGGTGCTTGTCCCAATCATCGGAGTATACAAGCTGTTCAAACATTTCTTTTAACAATCTTACACCACCTTTATTGAGTGAATTGGGGCGGTTTTACGCCGCCCCTTTTCGCTATGGCTAACGTATCTGTTTCTTAACTACAATTATATTGTAGTATATAAATATGAACAAATTATGAACAAAGTGTAAATATTATTTGAAGAATTTTTTCTTTATGTGTAACAAATAAGCGTATATGATTTTATCAGCTATTTGTGCGCTTGTTATTCCGTTACTTATTTCAAACGGTGTGTATTTTTCTGTATAACGAAAAACGTTTCCGTTATTTATAATATCACATACTAATGTTGATGTACCTATGATGTGACAAGATACTGTTCCATTTACCTTTTTTGCGAGTTTTGATTTAACGTTTTTTGCTATTATGTTTAACATTATTTTTCACCCTTTACGTTTTTTGGTTATGTTTCTGCTTATCTAGGCGGCAACACTTTTGCATATTTTAAAAAGTCTTGTTCACTCATACCATATAAAGTTTCTTCCTCTTTTACATTTTTGATTGCTACGGCTTTCCACATTTCGCCACACTCTTTTTCAAGCATAGCCTGTGAATTGTTAAGCATTGTTTTTTCATCTTTTACCATGTTCTGTGTAAGCACAAAACTCTTTGTAGCTGTCTCTGCTGTCTCAATGTTAATAACCAAAACATCAACCATTGTAGTAACAACTGTCCTCGTAACCATTCTTTCTCTTGCCATAACTATTTCCCCTTTTATTTAATTATAATCTAGCACAGGTGTGCTGAATGGTAGTGGCGGAGTTGAACCGCCATTCCCGGTCTACCTATTTAACCATAATAAGTATGAATTATCTTTAGTTTCTATTCGCATTACGTCCTCACCGTCTTTAGTTTCTAACCAACTGGCTGTAAAACCAAATGAATTTGCATTTCCTACACCAAAAGCTGTACTATTTTCGCCTTTACAATATTGTTCCCAACATCTGTTAAAAGCTTGTTCCTTTGCGGTAGACCACTTTTCATATAAGTTGTGCAAACTATTCCAGCAACATGTGTTGCCCATATCATATAACTGTTTTCCTCTCGCTGTACTTAATTTGTATTCTTTCATTTTCTTTTCCTCTCTTTCTTTGTTTGTACCTTTATTATATCATGTTTTGTTAAGTTTGTCAAGAACTATTTGAACTAATTTTTATTTTTCTTTTGTTCTATCTTGTGTTCTTCCTTAACTCTGATTATATTATACCATGTGTACATGTAAATGTCAATAGTTTTCACCAAAATATTTTTTGTTATTTTTTTAACAATGTGCATACCTGTGTCGGCTGGTTGGGGGAAATGGGTGAGGGGGGTTGACGTTAAAGG
>ERZ894180.1244-NODE-1244-length-16371-cov-7.864734_pt1 | contig 16371 bp, 23 predicted proteins | sample MGYA00380278_ERZ894180 | MGnify/ENA primary metagenome ERZ894180 (study PRJEB32331, sample SAMN06328450) | human gut metagenome | biome: human gut microbiome; feature: stool | host: Homo sapiens | collected 2013-02-24 ...
ATTGTAAATATCTACAATTGCCCTTATCGGTGTTAAAGATATTTAATTTTTATAAACTTATCTCGATGATAAAATTACGATTTATATCATTCGTTCAGTAGCCACCCATTATCTCCATGATAAATCATCTGCTTAGTCATTCCACCATCAATGCAGATATTTTCACCGGTGATGAAACCCGCCTTGTCCGAACTGAGAAAAAGAACCATATTGGCAATATCCAATGGATTTCCTACTCGCCCTGCTGGGTGTTGCTTAGCATCTGCTTCGTCATTATCTTTATAGGCATTATCAATCCATCCCGGAGAAATAGAATTCACTCTTGCTTTGCCAGCAAATGATACTGTCATCCCATGCGTCAAGGCTACGATGCCACCTTTGGCAGCAGTATAGCTTTCCGTCTGTGGCTGACTCATTCGATCTCTTGATGATGAGATATTGATAATTGATGCTCCACTTGAAAAATGCGGAGCAAATAATTTGCTCAAGTAGAATAGAGCCGTCATCCCAACTCTAAGAGCGTAATTAAAATCCTCATAGTTGCATTCGTCAATGCCTTTCATTGGCGGCAGGACATTATTGACCAATACATCTACGTGCCCATAATCCGTTATTACTTTTCCAGCAAATCTTTCTAGCGTTGCCTTATCACTGATATCTCCAATAAAATAATCATTATTGAGAATATCTATAATGCAGACCTTCACACCACGACTTTTGAACTCATCCACAATGCATTTCCCTATTCCCTTTACTCCGCCAGTGGCAACTACAACTTTATTAGTAAAACTCATTTTATCCTTCAAAATAATCAACTCAACCTACAAAATAACTATCCTATCTACACAACCTACCATATTTTCAAGCTGTCAACTCAACTCTCTGAATTTCTCCAAGTCGATATGTTCCCACTAAGTTATTTTATATAAAAATTAGGGAGTCGAGGATTTTCCCCTTGACTCCCCAAAATTCCTATATTTCAAGGGTTTCTAAGGCTATTTACTTCTGTACTCTTGACATCAATACCACTGTCTCGACATGGCTCGTGTGAGGGAACATATCAACGGGCTGGACTTGACGAATGTTATAGCCGCCTTCACAAAGGATGGCGGCGTCACGGGCAAGAGAGGCCGGTCCGCAGGAAACGTAGACGACGCGTTTGGGACGCACGGCAAGGATGGCGTCAAGAACGGGCCGCTCACAGCCGGCTCTTGGCGGATCAAGGACAACGACGTCGGGGCGGATTCCGTCCCTCACAAGAAGGGGCAGCTCTTTAGCCGCATCAGCACAGATGAATTCACTGTTTTTGATGTGATTGTCCCGGGCATTTTTTCTGGCGTCAGCAATCGCTGGTGCGACAATCTCGATTCCCAAGGCGTGCCGTGCCTTTTGGGCGAGAAAAAGGGTAATCGTTCCTGTGCCGCAGTAAAGGTCGATAACGTTTTCCTTTCCTTCAAGGGCGGCATAGGAAAGGGCAGTTTCATAAAGGCGCTGCGCCTGCAGCGTATTGACTTGGAAGAAGGAATGGGGGGAAATGACAAAGGTTAGGTCGCCCAAGCGGTCATGGATGACACCGGGCCCATAGATTACCTTGTTGTGGGGACCCATAATGACGTTTGTGTGGCGGGTATTGACGTTCTGTACCAAGGTAACAAAGCCGGGGATGGCTTCTTTCAGCATATGGGTCAGTTCCTTGAGATGGGGTACACGGTCCGTATTGGTGACAAGGACAGCCATGACCTCTCCGGTCTGGACGCCGACGCGGCCCATGATATGGCGCACGATGCCCGTGCGGGCGTCTTCTTTTAACGCCGGGATATGGTAGCGTTCCATCCAGGCACGGACGACGGCCGTAAGTTCGTTATTTGCATCATGCTGGATGAGGCAGCGCTTTACGTCAATGACGTGATGCGTGCCCTGGGCAAAGCAGCCAATAGACAGGCTGTGCTTTTTCCCTTCTGCCACAGGGACCTGCATCTTGTTGCGGTAATGCCACGGATCATCGGCTCCCAAAGTGGGATTCACGTTGATGCCCGAAAAATGACCAATGCGTTCCAAGGCATCGATGACGGTCTGACGCTTTTGAACAAGCTGCGCCTCATAGGCTAGATGCTGGATCTGGCAGCCGCCGCAGGCTTCATAGACAGGGCAGGGCGGTGTGATTCGGTCCGGACTGGGGACCAGGATCTTTTCCAAGCGTCCCAGGCCGTAGTTTTTCTTTTTGGCTGTGACTGCGGCCGTTACTCGTTCACCAGGAAGGGCTCCGGGGATAAAATAGGTAAATCCTTTCACTTTACCGACCCCTTCACCGGAACTGCCCAGCCCCGTTATGGTGATTTCAATATGTTCGTTAGGTGTGGTTGTGCGTTTATCTCTTTTCATACCAATCATTATAGCGGGGAAGAAGAGGGAAGGCAACTTTTCCCTGTTTTCTCTTTGTACAAAAATTGTAAAGCTAAATTTACCTCAAAAAAACGATATTTTGAAAAAATGAATCATCTTGCAAAATTAATGATTGACAGATAATATCTTCATCATCTACCATAAGAGTAGCTATTCAGGATAGAGAGACGCTTCTTTAGCAAGCGCCTTTTTTCAACGGTAAAAAGTATACAAAAATAGCGTAAGAAAATAAAAAAATGATTATTCTTGTAGCGGGTGTTTGCTCGGGACTGGGAATGTTGCTTTATTGAATTGAGGGGGGAATCATGACAATTACAGAAGATTTGCACATGCTGCTTTATGTGGCGCTTGGAGGCGCCTTGGGCTCCGTGGGGCGTTATCTTGTTGCCGGAAGCCTCAAGGGTGTGGGGGGGACGGATTTTCCCTGGCACATGATTGCTGTCAATACGCTTGGCTGCATTTTGGTTGGCTTTTTTGTGGCTGTATTATACGTTAAACTGCCGCATCCTCGTTGGATCAACCTCTTTTATTGGGGATTCATTGGAGGTTTTACAGCCTTTTCTTCATTTATCAAAGAAGGAATGCATTTTTTCCTGCATGGGGAGCATATTACGGGATTCCTTTATATTTTCCTGCAGAACATGCTTGGTATGTTTGCTGCCGGTGCCGCTTTTTGGTTGGGCAAGATGCTGCTTTAAGGATGACCGCGGCTCCTTTGTAAGGGGTGATGGAAGTGAGTATCAATATGTTTTTTCTTATTGTGACGGCTTTGGGTCTTGTAGGATCGACCTTTTCCTGGGGGATGTACCGAACGGGATTTTCCCTGCTTCACTCTGCTTGGACGCTCCTGCCCTTTTTACTCATGCCCTTGATTTTTGCCATTGGTAATATTTTTACGGAATCGCTTCCTGTTACGCTGATTCGTTATTTTAGTTGGAGTGGCGGAGTGTGGATGGGTTTTATCTTTTATTCTGTGCTCTTATCTATCTTTTATGGTGTTTGTTGGCTCCTTGGCCGGTTTTCCCAGTCTCCGAACCTTGCACCCAATGCGGCCATCACAATTTTTTTCATCGCTTTTTTGGGGACCGGTCTTGGCGTTTACCAGGCCCTTCATCCCCATGTGCGGCGGATCACCCTTCGCACGTATAAACCTTTGACGCGGTCCATGCGTATCGTCTTTGCTTCGGACCTGCATTTTGGAACTCTTTGGGGCCGCCGGTATGGGCAAAAGCTCGTGAGCCGCATTAATGCGGAAGACCCCGATCTTGTGATTTTTGGCGGTGACCTTGTGGACCGCAGTCTTTCCTTTGTCATGCGCGAGGGCAGTATGGATGCCTTGCGCAGCCTCCGCGCTCCTATGGGCCTATATTCCGTCATGGGCAATCATGATCTCATGGCAGGTACGGGAGAGCAGGAACGGACTTATCTGGAACGAATGGGCATTCGGTTCATTGTGAATGAGTCCATTCCTGTGAGCAGTTCCGTTTGGATCACAGGCCTTGATGATGAGCGCTTTGGAAAAAAGGGCTATGAGGCGCCTGCAGCCCAAGGCAGTGACCTCCATATCTTTGCGGAACATGAACCATACCATGTTTTGGAAGCATCACAAAAGGAGTATGACCTTTATTTTGCCGGCCATACTCATGGAGGACAATTCATTCCTTTAAACCTCATTACACAGCGACTTTTTGCGCTGGACCATGGCACTCAGGCCTTTGGGAATATGCTGGCGACTGTATCGACAGGCCATGGCCTGTCCGTTATTCCCATGCGTCTTGGCGTACCGCCGGAAATTGTGGTTGTCAGTGTAGAACCGATTAAAAAATAAAAAAGGCCGTTACGAATCCTGTGTTCGTAACGGCTTTTTACTTCAAAGTTCATCGGTGAAAAGGGTGAAATGGTTCTTTTTGTAGGCAATAAGTCCGTCTTTTTGCATGCGGCTCAGTTCCGCTGAGAGAGCAGAACGGTCGACGCCGAGGTAATCCGCCATTTCCTGACGGTCAAAGGGGATGGAAACCTGCTTTTTTCCTTGTTTGTCAGCGAGAAAGGACAGATAGGACAGGACACGGCCGCGGATCGATTTTGATGCTGTATAGACCATACGCCGGGATAGGCCCAAGTTTTTGCGGGCCAAGATGGTCAGGAGGTTTTCTACAAGCTTATGATGATGACTGCAGTTTGAGGGACAGATGGTCAGTATCTTGTGCATATCCATCATAAGGACTTCCGTATCTTCTGCTACTTCCACGCTGATAAGGAGCGGCTCGTCATCCATGCAGGCATAGGCTTCGGCAAAGATTTCCCCGCTGTGGGCCTGTCCCAAGATGGTCCGGTTTCCCCAGATGTCATCGTAGGCGATGTTGACGCAGCCTTTGAGGATAAGACTGACTGTGTGGACCTTGTCACCGGCACGGTGAATGTAGCTGCCTTTTTCAAAATGGCGGGTCACTGCGCCCAAACAGGTGAGGGCCGACTTGATTTCCTCCGTACGTAAGGTACGGAAAAAGGGTGTTTTCGCTAAAAATGCAAAATCCATGGTTTCTCCCCTTTTGTTGTTGAAACAACGTAATTAATTGTACCCCTATCGTATAATGACACCATCGAAAAAGCAAGTGAAACCATGAATCTTTTACATACAGGGGAGGAAACACTCATGAAACGGAGAATCATCAAAATCGACGAAAATAAATGCAACGGCTGCGGCCTTTGCGCTAAAGCCTGCCACGAAGGTGCCATCGGCATGGTCAATGGCAAAGCCAAGCTCTTGCGCGATGATTATTGTGATGGCCTTGGCGACTGTCTGCCGCACTGCCCGACCGATGCCATTACTTTTGAAGAACGGGAAGCTCTGCCTTATGACCGGGAAGCTGTTGAAGCAAAGATGCGGGCTGAAGGAAAACCGGTTCCGCCCCAGGGGATCTGCCCCGGTTCTCGCGTGAAGATGATGGCGCCCAAAGGCGGCTGCCCTGGGTCCCGTATGAAGATAATGGATCAGGCGGGAAAAGCAGCTGCGCCTGCTGCACCGGCAGAAGCTCCTGTAAGCCAGCTGCGCCAGTGGCCTGTGCAGATCAAACTCGTTCCTATCCAGGCTCCGTTCTTTGACGGAGCAAAGCTCCTCATTGCGGCTGACTGTTCAGCTTATGCGTATGCAAATTTCCACGAAGAATTCATCAAAGGTCATATTACCATCGTGGGCTGCCCGAAACTTGATGCCGTCGACTATTCGGAAAAATTAGGTGCGATTTTTGCTTCAAATGATATCAAGAGCGTGACCGTGGTCCGCATGGAAGTCCCTTGCTGCGGCGGTCTGGAACATGCTGCCGTCAAAGCCCTTCAGGATAGCGGCAAGATGATTCCTTGGTCTGTCGTAACGATTTCGACCGATGGCAGGATCCTTGATCGGACGTAAGGCGGCCTTTGAAACGAGGCGCTTCTTAAAGTTCGGCATTTCCTTAAGGCGCGTCTCTAGCTGGAAGCTAGTTGCAGGGCTTTATTTAGCTCCGAACAGATGATCTTCCTAAAAGTGCAAAATGGCCTCGAATCCGCTAGGTTTGGGGCCATTTTTTAGTGTTCCAAAAGGATGCCGACGGCAGCAGAAAAGGCAATGTAGATGATGGGATGGAGCTGCCACTTGCGATAGCAAAACCAGATGAAGGCTGTCAGTATCATCATTTTAACTTTAAAGAGGTCGGCCAGGTTTCCCGTAACTTTCCAGGTATTTACCTGGAAGAGGGCAATCTGTGCGACACTCAGGCCTGCAGCCATGATGAGGGCCGCTGACGCAGGGCGGAGGCCGGAAAAGATCTGGCTGACGATGGCTGAGGATTGAAATCTACGGAGCATCCGTGCAATGATGAGGATGATGATGATGGACGGGGCAATGAGTCCTAAGGTGGCGATGGCACCGCCTGCAAATCCCGCCGTTTTGAAGCCGACATAGGTCGCCATGTTGACGCCCAGGGGCCCCGGCGTCGATTCAGAGACGGCAACCATATCGGCAATGTCGGTCGTAGTAAACCAATGGGTCAGACGGCTCATCTCCTGAAGAAAAGGCAGTGTCGCGAGCCCGCCGCCAACGGCAAATAACCCGGTTTTGAAAAATTGCCAAAATAGTTGGCCGTAAAGAATCAGTGTTTCCATGATTCGTCCTCCTTTGCGTAGTTTTCAGCGTGGTCTTGTGGATCTTCTTCCTTGCTCATTGTCTTAATAGAGGCAGACTTTGAGGAAAAGAGACAGCCTGCTATGCCGGAAAGAACAATCAGCATGACAGTTGGGATGCTTGTCAAGAGAGATAAGACAAGGACGATGAAAAATAACAGCCAGCTGGTCTTGTCAATGAGGGCTTTTTTCCCTAATTTGATGACCGCATCAAAAATCAGGACGGTGACGCAGGCGCGGATCCCGTCAAAGGCATGTTTTACAATAGCAAGGTCAGCAAAATTCAAAAGAAAGGCGGCAATGGACGTAATAATCAAAAGGGAAGGAAAGATAACTCCCAGTGTAGCAATGATGCCGCCTGTGATTCCGTACAGCTTGTAGCCAATAAAGGTAGCCGTATTGATGGCAATGACGCCGGGCGTACACTGCCCAATGGCATAGTCATCCATGAGTTCCTCTTCCGTTGCCCAGTGGCGCTTTTCCACCACTTCCCGCTGCAGAATCGACAGCATGGCATAACCGCCGCCGAATGTGGTGATCCCGATTTGAGCAAATACCCAGAAAAGCTTCCAACACTTTTTCATTCCATCCATTTTAGCTTCCTCCTTTAGGCTGCTTTCGTCCCCTTAGGCGCATCTAGGTACCGTTTACGGGATTTTGGCGGTTTTCTTTTTCTGCACCATAGCGTATCATAGAATTAACTATATGAATAATATTTGTCTTATAATGAGGTATATGATATGAATATATATCAACTGCGCTATTACATCGCTGTCGTTGAAGAAGGTACGATTTCAGCAGCAGCCAGGAAACTGAATCTTTCTCAGCCACCCCTGTCTACCCAAATCAAGCTGCTGGAAGAAGAGGTAGGAACGGAGTTGTTTATACGCGGTGCGCGCCAGATCACGCTGACACCGGCCGGACGCCGGTTCTACCAGTATGCACTGGAAATGACAGATATAGAACGGCAAGCCTTGGAAGAAATCCGCGATATGGGCCGAGGCGGAACTGGGACCGTGCATCTTGGTTGTATCTCTTCCGCCCACGTGAAGGAAGTCTATGAAGGGCTTGATGCTTTTCACAGGCAATATCCCCTTGTCCGGCTGCGAATCGTAGAAGGCAACACGCTTGAACTGGAAGAAAAACTGGCTCGAAATGAGCTGGAAGCTGCTTTTGTTCGGACTCCGGAAACTTTTAAGCATGTTGAGCGTCTTCCCCTTCGCCAGGATCCGATGATGGCTTCCGGCAAACGAGCGTTTTTCAGTGAGATTCCTTCGCATAGGAAGCTCATCATGAAAGACCTTGCAGCGTGTCCTCTGATCCTTTATAAACGCTGGGAAGCAAGGATCCGTGATCTTTTTTCTCACGCTGGAAGGCAGCCGCAAATTGTTGGTGTTGCAGACGACCTTCGTACTTGCCTTATGATGGCTGATTATGGACTGGGAATCAGCGTGACACCCTTGGAGGCCCTTCGCGGCTATCCCCATCTGACGCGTCGGGTGATTGCGGAAAAGGGCCTTGTTTCCACGCTTGAACTTGTACTTCGTAAGGATGCCTATATTTCAGCCAGTGCAAAAGCCTTATTTACTGTTTTTAAAGAGCGTGACAAAAATCAGGAGGAATAGGGACAACTGGCATGGACGGTATTTTGAATCAGCAGGAGGCAGGCTTCTGGACTTTTTTACCAAATAAGAAACCCCCACCATGGCGTGACCCATGGTGGGGGTTGATGTGACTTATAATAATGGCGGATAGGGTGGGATTAGTGGCTGAAAATTACCGTGCGACTCGCTTAGCAACGATACCAGACCATGAAAGGGGAAAGAAGGGGGAACTTTCCTTTTCATAGTATATCACACTTTAAACATTATTTCATGCCATTCATTGCCTTCACGGCTTCGTCCTTCATGCTGTCCGTGACGTGCGTATAGATGGCCATGGTAGTAGCAGGGTCGTTGTGTCCTACCCTTGCCATGATGGCCTTGAGTGATACGCCACTTTCAGCCAGGAGGCTTACATGGGTGTGCCTGAAGATGTGGGTTGAAAGGCGCTTATGGTAATGAATGCTGCGGAGGATTTTATTTGCGAACGCTATATCAATGGGTCCACCTTTGCCCGTCGTAAATATATAATGTTCACTATCCTTGCGGTTGAACCACGCCCGTTGCTGCTTGTTGTGGATAATGAACCGCTCAACAATATCTACGGATTTATCATCAAGGGGTACGATCCGAACGCTATAGGCGTTCTTGGGCGTACCTCTCTTTCTTTCCGTCCAGACGTAAGTGCCGTTCACTTCCACGGCCTTGCCGTCAAAATCCTCCTCACGAAGCGCCGCCAGTTCCCCGAACCTAAGCCCCGTCCGTGCCTGGAACTCGAACACGTCGGCCATAATGGGCGACTCCTTGCGGATGAGGGCAAGGACCTCTTTCAGTTCCATGCCTGTAAGGAATTTTTCGCCATGTTCCTTGACTTCCTGCACGGTCTTCTGGACCTTTGGGACCGTCGTACGGTCAATGGTATCCATGCTTGCCACCTTGCCATTCATGTAGCCGATTGCCCACGCTTGACGAAGGAGAACCCTTATCTTGCTTGCATAGCCCTTGGATATTGTCCGTGCTACTTCGTTAAGCATGGACTGTATATTCCCTGGATGAAGGTTTGCCACGATCGTGTGCGGGGGAAGGAATGTGTAAATCTTCTTGATTGTCGTGTGGTAGTTCCGCATGGTCGGAGCCTTCACAAACCCGTCCTTAGACGCCAGAAAATCGCCTATGAGCGTCGAGAGAAGAGTGCGTGATGGATTTGCCATGGTGGCGTTGATTCGTTCCTGTAGAAGCTCATAGGCGGCTTTCTGGGCGGCTTTCGTTTTGCTTTTCATGGTAACGGCAACCTTGCGCCGCTTCCCCGTCAGGGGATCCACATAGGTTTCCCGGAAGCGATAACCATCCTTTACCTTCTCAATCCACATGGAACCACCTCCTTATGGCCACCTGCGCAAGTTGAGGTAGCCGAAATACAGCCATGCAATACCACCTATCCATGAAGCATAGTAGGAAAACAGCTTCGCCCCCAGCAGGAAATAGGCCATGCAACTGATGAAGATGACGGGAAAGTAATAGCCCGCCTTCATATCCCTTGCGGCAGCAATAAGCGTGAAAATAACGCCACCAATGAAGTCCGATTTGCCGCCTCGCAAGTAATAGCCTAAAAATCCAAATGTAGCCAAAAACGTACTAAAAAGACGAATCATATCCCTACATTCAAACAACAAATCCCATAATGAATATCTCATGGCTCACCTCCTATGTGCAAGGCTTTCGAGGCGCCCCGCCGTGTCGATACTGTCAAGGTCGTGGTGATCGATATGCCCCTGTTCGTGAAGGGCTGTGATTAAGTTCTGTTCGTATGACAGCTTGGAATTAAGGATTATCACGCTGTCCCCACATTCATCTTCCGATACGAATCCTTTGACGGAGAGGGGGAGGGGATGAAGGATGAATCTAGTCATTCTCGCCACGCTCCTTCATCTTCTGGAATTTGATGAACTCCATGACTTCTGTGATGGCTTTAGGGGTAAGGGTGCGGGAAGCGTCGAGAAGCGCCCGATAGCTAGGATTTTCTTTTAATTCTTGGGCAAGGCGGGCCGTATCGATGTCGGTATAGTAATCGTCGAGCTCGTCGCCGAACATCAGGTAGGTAGGCGTAACGTCAAGGGCCTTTGCAATGAGGTCCGTGCGCCGTTGTTTAGGGACAAAATAACCTAGCATATATCTTGATATGGTGCTTTGATTGATCCCTGTCCTTTCAGCCAAATCGGTTACTGTAATTTGCTTCTCTTTCATTAATCTGCATAATCTCTGAGCAAAATCTTCCATAATATCCCCTCCTTTAATACGCTTTCATTGTATCATGAATTTTGCTCTAGCGCAAAAAAATATTCCCTAGCGAAAAATAATGTTGCGGATGTGCAAAATTTGTGCTATGATACATTCGTATTCGAAAGAGAATGAAAAGGAGGTGATTAAAGTGCCGTATGATTATACGAAGCTTAGGGGACGAATCAAGGAGCGTTTTGGTACTGAAACAGCCTTTGCCAAAGCAGTCCATATGAACCGTACCAGTCTGAGCCTACGCCTAACAGGGCTTCGAGAGTTTACCCAAGGCCAGATTCTATTATTCGCTAACGTCCTCGAAATCCCGTATTGCTTAATAGGAGATTATTTTTTTACTATCAAACATTCCAAAACGAATAGGAAGGGGGGGTGAAGTGAATGGAAGCTGTCACCTGTGCAAGGCTTATGCAGCGTTTTGCCACCGCAAAAACCCTTTGCGAAGCTTATGACATAGGTATAGTGAATTGCCGTCGCCTAATCAATAAGATGCGGGCCTTGCCCCAATATCGCAATGATATGGTGATTCATTCGGGCAAGATTTACGTCCGTGTCAATGCTTTTGAAGAATTTTTTATTAGCACAGATATAAGGAGGTGTAGGAGATGACGCTGAAAAACAAGGTCACCTTATTGGCGGCCGTTATAGGGGTGGGCCTGATTGCCCTCGGGACTGCATGGAAGGAACGAACGAGGGTTGAATCCACTGACTACCTAACGTTTGAGCGGGTTGTTTACAGTGGTGAAACGCTTTGGGACGTGTGCCAGAAGTACGCCGATTACGAAGACATCCAGACGATCATCCAGAGGGTTCGGGATGATAACGGAATCGACAATCCTGGGACACTGCAGCCTGGTCAAAAGATTAAAGTGAGAGTGAGAAAGGGTGGAAGATGATGATCAATAAAAAACAAGCCGTCATCCTTGCTGATAAATTGGCAGATTTTTGCTTCCATATGGATTGCGCGGAATGTCCTTTTGCTATCCCAGATCCTGGCATTTGTCCAGAGTGTATGCTGGTAGATGCAATCCCGCAAGAATGGGATGTTGATCAAGCGAGGGAAAATCTACAGAAGGGTTTACTTGTCAAAATAGGGCCTTTTTGACAAGAACAGTGAAATGATTTTAGAGATTTACTCAATATTTTAGAGAAATGAGGTGATTTTCATGAAAATCTCAAATAGCGAGGCATTGGCCGCTGCCGAAAATCTGAGGACGTACTGCCGCGAAACGCGATGTCCGGACTGCCCCTTTTCTAGAGGGGACATTTGTGAGATCTGCATCCCTGCAGAAGAATGGTACGCGGAGGAGGAATGAAAATTGAATCTTGAAAAAGGCCAAAAATAAAGCCTGCCAGCACGGCAAGGTAGAGCGAAGCATCATTTGTGATTTTTGGAAGGAGAAAAGTAAAAATGATAAGTAAATCAACTATCTTACGAAAAATCCTGTTCAAGGCTAGTGACTTCATTAAGCAAGAAGACGGAATTTGCCTTCTAGGGGTGTTCCTAGATTGCAACCAATCGAAAATAGCTATATTTGGCGCTGGCGGCGCCAGCGAAACAAGGACTGCCTTGCCACAACTCATTCGTGGCGTCATGGAAAAGATGGATTCCATCGACAAGGCCAAACTGAAAGAAGCCATCAGGAAAGAAATTTTTGACGAGGAGGACGAAGGAAATGACTGATAAGGAATGGCAAGATGTGCAGGAAGCACTCTGGGCGTTTGAAAATAAGGTAAAGGGTAATCCTGAAATCTGCTTTGTTGGTGCGATGGTTAATATGAAAAATAGGATGGCAGTAGACTGTGTGTCCGCAAACGAGACCATTGACATTGCAGTTGCGGTAATGAGTCTGATCGATACCATCCTCCAAGGATTTGACGAAAGGGACTCATACGCCTTTAAAACATCCATCATGGAAATTTTTAAGACGCATGAATAAGCCCCATCAGCATGGCAGTGCTGACGGGGCAGAGGCAAAAAAAAATCCGACAATATTTTACCACAAGAAAAGTCAAAATACCATTGTATGGTTGTACTTAACATAAAAAAACTCAAGGAAATGATGATACACCGAAATATGATCCCTCCAGAACTTAGCGAAAAATCGGGGGGGGTGTATCTTGGGAACCTCAGGAACTACTTAAAACTTCCCCAACAGTGTGTGAGATATTCGACGGCTGTCAAGCTTTCCGACGCCCTCAACTGTAATATCTCCAGCATCATTAAGAAGGAGTGGAAATGAAAGAAATTATTTTCATTGAACCTAAATGGCCAGAGGATTGCATTCACCTTCATGCCTGCCGCCGTTTTTCAAAAATACTGAGGGATAACGGAATCATTATCGCCCGTGGATGTACGCAACGCTGCACGGCCTACTGCTCCGGTAAGAAGAGATATGTTGCCGTCAGCGATGCAGAGCAGGCGGTACAGACGGGGAGAAGGCACAAAGGGAGAATCATGAAACGACTCAAGGATAAGGAACTGACGTTATCCGACATTGTCGCCCTTAACGAAGTCAATATTTTTTAGGAGGAAAGATAATGGAAAACACTATGGAAACCGAGATGTTTGAAGCCATGTATGGCATGGACGAACACGAGGAACGCAAGGAAGGATTTGTGGTCAACGATGACAACAAGGCCGACTGGGTCCTTCGCAAGATCAAACAAAACGCCGACAAGATGGAAGAGATTCAGGAACTGTACAAGGCTCAAAGTATGCGCTTGACTGCGTGGAAATCCGAGCAGCTTGACCGATTGACCAAGGACAAGGAAAATCTTGAAATGCTCCTTGCCCCGTATGTTGAAAGCAAGCTCAACGGCGGCAAGAAAAAATCTTTCGTACTTCCTAACGGAAAGTGCGGTTTCCGTTCCATTCCGGCAAAAATCGAGAAGGACGAAAACATGCTCCTTGAGTTCGTTAAAACGGTTTCCCCAGGAAATATCAAGGTCAAGGAATCCGTCAACTGGGCAAGCTTTAAGAAGGGCCTTACGGTTGACGGTAACAAGATGATTGTCACCGATACGGGTGAAGTCGTTCCTGGCGTCACTGTCACGGAACAACCCGATAAATTCTACACGGAGGTGTAACGATGGGATTACCAGTATTGATTCTGGGCGCTTCTGGTGCAGGGAAGTCGGCCAGTATGCGCAATTTCAAGCCTGATGAAGTGGGGATTTTTGAAGTGGCGGGGAAACCGCTTCCCTTCCGCTCCAAGCTCCCTTTTGCGAACACAAGCGATTACGACGTTATCAAAAAAATCATTGGGCAGGGCACCCGCAAGACCTATGTGATTGATGACAGCCAGTACCTTATGGCTTTCTATATGTTCAATCACGTCAAGGATGTTGGCTACGGAAAATTCACTCAGTGCGCCGTGGACTTCCGCAACCTCATTGACTTCATTGTCAACGGCACCAGTGCCGACACGATCGTGTACCTTCTTCATCACGTCGATAGGGACGACAACGGATTCATCAAGGCAAAGACGCAAGGGAAGATGCTCGACAATCAACTCACGGTAGAGGGCCTCTTCACCATCGTACTCCTTGCTGAAACCGATGGAAAACGGCACTGGTTCGTCACTCAATCAGATGGCAAGACGCCGACCAAAGCCCCCATGGAAATGTTCCCGGATAAGATTGACAACGATTTGAAGGCCGTCGATGCGGTCATCCGTGAATATTATGGAATGGCTAAGAATGAAAGTCAATTAAGCGGCGTAGCCGCAAAACTCAAGGAGGAGAAATAACATGATCAATGAACTTCAAAACAGGAACTGGGACGACATTGAGGAAGCAACGGGAGGCTTTGACCGACCGCCCGCTGGCGGCTACCTCTGTACGATTGTTGCGGTTGAGAACATCCCTGACAAGCAGCACGTCCGCCTTGAATGGGATATTGACGAGGGCGATTACCAAGAAGTCTACCGTGCATCCGCCCTTGCTTCTGGTCGTCATTGCCCGTATGATTGGCGCTCCTACAAGGAAGAAAATCTGAAATACTTTAAGCACTTCCTGTCCGTGCTAACGAAGTGCAACCCCGGAAAATTCGACTACAAGACATGGAACGGTGATGAACGGGCATTTGTTGGGCTTCAATTCGGGGCCGTCATTGGCTATAGAGAAAGCGCCTATAACGGGAAAATCTATGAAAACGAATATATCAATCGACTGATTGACAAGGAAGCCCTTGCCCGTGGCGACTTCAAGATTCCTGAACTCAAGAAACTTCCCGATGAAAAACGGCCGAAGCAACAAGAACAGGCCCCTGCTGCGCCAGTCACGGAACCGTTTGACTGCCCATTTTAATCATGGAACTGGAAGATTTTTTACAGAAGCTTTCAGGGGTTAGGCGCAAGGGGAACCAGTACGTAGCGGATTGCCCAGTCTGTGGCAAGGCGGGACACCTCTACATCAAGGATGATGGCGTGCTACTGGCATTCTGCCAGCACTGCAAGTCAAGGCTTCCCGCTATCTTACGGGCCGTCGGTGGAAACATTGGGAGCAGGTCCGAACCTGTTCCCATCCCCATTCCCAAGAAAAAACGGACACTTGTCGAATTTATCACCTATGAGTATCGGAACCCAGATGGATCCCTTGCCTACTACAAGGACCGCAAGAAGTACGATGATGGTCACAAGGAATTTTACTTCCATTACACCGACGGCACAGGCCAGACGGTGAACCGCAAACCTGACGGTTGCAACAACCTTTACCGATTGGACGACCTTGCAAAGGCCAATGCTGCCGAAACGCTTTACATTGTGGAAGGCGAAAAATGTGCCGATGCGATGGCAAGGCAAGGCTTCCTTGCCACGTCAACCAACACAGGGGCACAGAAGAATCTGAAACTGTCCGACATGGACCGCAAGGCCATTGACAAGTTCCCCAATAAAGTGATGATCCCCGACAATGATAAGCCAGGGGATGAATATGGCAAGGCGTGGGAAGCCCTAGGAGCTGTTCTATTGGAACTCCCTACCATCTGGGAGGGGTGCCCACCTAAAGGCGACGTAGCGGATTATTTCGAGGCGGGTGGGAACCCTGATGCCATCAGGAATTATAAGCCGCTTCCAAAACCCGCCAAGGTGTTCACAAGGGAATGGGCCGATGGCCTTGACTCTTACAGCATCATCAGTGACGAGGTCCTTGACGCCATTATCAAGTCAAAAGACAGGGTAAAGGCCGAAAGCCTTGCCACCATCAGGGCAAAGGAACTCAAATGTGCGACCGAGTTCAAACGCTGCCTAAAAAAGCGGGCGCAGGTCCTTGCGCAGCGCAATGCGTCAAGTGAGAACATGACGAGGTTCACGGATGCGCCCCTGACGCTCAATTGTGGGGAATATGTGGCCGACGACAATGGCGTTCGTAGGCTGACATACACCACGCAAGGGGATCCTAAAACGGCGTTTGCGTCGGCGCAGCCGGTCCTGCCCGTTGAGGTCCTCCAGAATGTGGAAGAACGAACCCAAAAAATACGCCTCGCCTTCAAGACGGGTGGGGCGTGGCGGTCCGTACTGACCGCTAGAAGTACGATCTCGAACGCAAACCGCATCATTGAGCTGGCGGACTACGGCCTTGCCGTATCGAGCGACACGAATAAGGAACTCGTGAAATACCTGGCGACCTGTTTGAACCTTAATCCAGGTGCATTGCCACCAACGGAGTCAACGAGTCACTTAGGATGGAATGATGGCGACTTTGTTCCATATAGCGGTGAATTGAAGCTTGATACGGAGCAGGACTTCAAGCGGACCGTGGACGCCATCAGGGAAGAAGGAACCCTCGATGAATGGATTCAGATTGTGCGCCCTTTGATGGCTAACCTCTATTTGCGGCTGACCGTGGCGGCATCCCTTGCTTCCCCTCTCATCGAGAAGGTGGGGGCCTTGCCATTCGTCCTTCACCTTTGGGG
>ERZ894180.1245-NODE-1245-length-16367-cov-11.741908_pt1 | contig 16367 bp, 10 predicted proteins | sample MGYA00380278_ERZ894180 | MGnify/ENA primary metagenome ERZ894180 (study PRJEB32331, sample SAMN06328450) | human gut metagenome | biome: human gut microbiome; feature: stool | host: Homo sapiens | collected 2013-02-24 ...
CGAACTTGCGGTACACAGAGTGCGGACGGCCGCAGCGCTGGCAGCGCGTGTACTCACGAGTAGAGAACTTCTGCTTGCGATTGCACTTGACGATCATCGATGTCTTAGCCACTTATATCCTCCTCACATAGAGTATTGTTCGCCCCAAGCGCCGCCCCCTTGTGGGAACGGCGCTTATAGGGCAGGTGAACCTATTTCTTGAACGGGAAACCGAAGGCGTCCAGAAGGGCCTTGGCCTCCTCATCGGTGTTGGCGGTGGTCACGAAAGTGATGTCCATACCACGCTGGTGATCGACGGAATCGAAGTCGATCTCGGGGAAGATGAGCTGCTCGGTGACGCCCATGGAGAAGTTACCACGGCCGTCGAAGCTCTTGGCGGAAATGCCGCGGAAGTCGCGGATACGGGGGATCGCGACGGAGGTCAGACGATCGAAGAACTCCCACATACGGTCGCCACGCAGGGTAACCTTGCAGCCGATCGGCATACCAGCGCGCAGGCGGAAGGTAGCGATGGACTTACGGGCACGGGTGATCATCGGCTGCTGTCCGGTGATGGCGCGCAGGTCGCGCACGGCACCGTCGATGGCCTTGGAATCGGTAGCGGCCTCGCCGACACCCATGTTCACGACGATCTTCTCAAACTTGGGGATCATCATGACGTTCTCGTACTGGAACTTGTCCTGAAGCTGCTGCTTGACCTCGTTGTTGTACTTGGTCTTCAGACGCGGCACATACTTCTCTTCTGCCATTGTTCACTCCTTCTTGGGGTTTTAAGCACGGGGCGTGGCCACGATGGGTTGTCCTCGTGCCTCCTGGCTGCATCCGCGCCGCTCATGGCATTTTGCGGTTTGGACTCGACGCAGCAGGAGCCGACAAAACAATCGGTACTATACGCGCATCGTGAGCGTATTTCCAGAAAAACCTCGTCTGCCTGCACAACTCCACAACTCCCCCGCACAAATGGGTCCCAACAAGCAGTTGCGGTGAAATAGGGACTGTTGGGCGGCCTAACAGGCTTAAACAATCCGTATTTCACCGCAACTTATTGGTGGGGATGCGATTAGCGCTTGCGGGGGACGAGCTTGGTGCGGCGCAGGTGGATCATCTCGGCGGCGATGGAGATGGCGATCTCCTCGGGGTCCTCGGCCTCGATGGCAACGCCGATCGGAAGGTGCAGCTCGCCGATCTGGTCCTGCGTAAAGCCTTCCTGCTCCAGGCGGGCACGCACAAAGGCCGTCTTGCGGCGCGAGCCCAGACAGCCCAGGTAGGCAGGCTTGGCGCGCATGGCCTGAATCACCACGTCGATATCGGACTTGTGACCCGCCGTGGCGACGACCACCAGGTCGCGCGGGCCGATGGGGCACAGCTCGCTCAGGTTCTTGTAATCGACCAAGCGACGATCGTAGACACCGGGCACCCAATCGGGGGTCAGCGTGCCGGGGCGGTCGTCGCACGCCACGACGGCAAAGCCCGCCGCCGTGAGCACCCGCGCCGTCGCGGCGCCCACGTGGCCGCAGCCAAAGATATAGGTCAGGCCCTCGGGGCAGAGCGTCTCGATGTGCGCCGCGGGAATCTCGGAGGCGGCGTTGGTGTAGGTGACCTTACTCCCCTCCTCCACCAGCGAAAGCTCGGGGCAGCCGGCAATGGTATGGCGCGATGCCTCGCCATGGTACTCGACCACATCGCCCTCCAGGGCCTGAATGACAAACGGTTCAAAGTCGATGACGAAGTCGCCGATACGTCGATACGTCAAGACGTCGGCAATTTCCTGGAACAACGGTGCCTGGATCGCATCCAGATGCAGATAGCACAGGCAGATGGCTCCGCCGCAGATCATACCGGTATCGGAGTTCTCGCCGCCCATGGTGTAGCGGACCAGACGCGATTGCCCCGCGGCCAGCAGCTCTCGCGCCTCGTCCAGCGCAAAAAGCTCGATCTTGCCGCCGCCGATGGTGCCCGCCTGGCTACCGTCGGCAAAGACGGCCATCCAGGCGCCCACGCCGCGCGGCGACGACCCCGCCGTGCCGGCCACGACCACGAGCTCGCACGTCTCGCCAGCACGCAGGGCGACAAGCGCCGCATTCACAGCATCGAGCTTTTCCATTGCCGCCTTCTATCCTCTAAAGATATCGGTAAGCATAGCGAGTGCCTCGAGCACGCCGCCGCCGACCGACGTCGCCTTGTCCGAAATGTAGTTGATATAGCTGGCATCGCCGCGCGGATCGACATCGGCGCATTTAAAGCCCTCAGTCACCTGCACGCCGTTCGCCAAAAGCCCGCGCAGACAGCCATCGATCTGCGTGCACATGGGCGAATCGCCCGCGTAGCCAATCACGTCTCCGGCGCTCACGATGTCGCCGATCGCGCGGTCGGACCGAAACACGCCGGCGGCGGGGCTGTGGATAACGCGCTCTCTGCCATAGCCAGCGATAATGCCCGGCACGCCCGTGTTGGGTTGGGGCGAACCCTGGGTAATGACACGGCCCAGGAAATGCCCGCGCATGGTCTCGACCACGGCGTCGCAATCGACCGGCGCGGTAAAGCCCGGCCCCACGGCGATGACGGTAGGCGCCATGTCGCGCGTGGTGCCCAGGTTGCGCTTGGCCAGAATCGCGTCGACCACAGCCGCGGGTTTAAGCTCATCGAGCATCTTGGCCTGAGGGTCCACCACGACGGCAACATCCCCCGCTTGGGTAATCTCGAGCGCCTCTGCCGGCGTCTGCGCCAAGCGAGCGCGAATGCCCTCGACCTGGACCTCGCCCAGGCGAATAGCCTCGCAAAAACTGATTGTGCGGCGGATGCACGTGGGAACCGCGATATCGGCCATAACGACCGACACGCCGGCGCGCACCAAGCGAGCGGCGACACCCGTGGCGATATCGCCGGCGCCGCGAACATAAACGAGCATTCCCGGGGCACCTCCCTGTGCTACGGTTTGAGCAGAGCAAAAGCGGTTCGACCGCTACTCTGATGATTATTTATTATCACAGTATTATACGGCGGTGAACAGATGGAAACGGTTAGCGGCAATCTTGCCTCGGCGCTCAGGATCGAGCCGGGCATTACCGCGATTATCGGCAGCGGCGGCAAGTCGACGTTGCTCAAAACGCTGGGTCTTGAGCTCATGCGCGCTGGCGGCCGCGTGCTCCTCTGCACCACCACGCATATGCTTCCCGTTGCCGGCGTGCCATGGGACGGGTCGAATCGTCGCCTGGACGCCGCGCCTTGGAAGCCAGGTGCCCCACACGCCCCAGGCTGCACCTGCGAGGCCTGCGCGGGGCTTGCACGCGGAGGCATCTGCCAGGCAGGCATCTTGGACCCGGAGACAGGCAAGCTCTCCGCCCCCGCCGAGCCACTCGGCGAGCTGGCACAGCGCTTTGACTATGTGTTGGCCGAGGCAGACGGTAGCAAGCGACTCCCGCTCAAGGCGCATGCCGCCTGGGAGCCGGTAATTCCCGCCGCCACGGCAAACGTTGTCTGGGTCGTCGGCGCCTCGGGACTGGGCAAACCCGTCGCCGAGGTTGTCCACCGCCCCGAGCTCTTTTGCGAGCGTTGCGGCTGCGAGCTCACCGACACTGCCACCCCAGAGCGCGTCGCCCAGGTGCTCAATGCCGAGCTGCGGATGCTGAACCTCAACAATGCCCGCATCATGCTCAACCAAGTCGACACGCTCAGCGACCCCACGATGGCCGACCGCTTCGAGGCAGCTCTCGACCACCCCGTCGTCGCCAGCAGCCTCAAGTAGCCGGCCCCATCTCCTCAGTTGCGGTGAAATACGGACTGTTTGGCCGCCCGACGGCCGCAAACAGTCCGTATTTCACCGCAACTGAGGAGGGGACACGGCATCTTTGCTGCTAGCGGGGGACGTAGCGGCCAGGTTGGGCTCCGGTGGGCTCGCCGTCGTGTGCCGCCAGCACGCCGTTCACAAACACGGCCTTGGCGCGGCCATGTGCCTCAAAACCCTCGAGCGGCGTGTAGTCCACAGCCTGATGCTGCGTCGCCGCGCTAATGGTCCAGCGCGCCTTGGGATCCCACACGCACACGTCGGCATCGGCGCCCTCGGCAAGACAGCCCTTGCGCGGATACATGCCAAAGACGCGCGCCGGGTTCTCGCTCATCAAGCGGCACAGATCCTCGGGTCCCAGCTGGCCCTCAAAGCTCGTGGCAATCGCGACGGGACGATGCTCCACGCCGGGCCCGCCGTTGGGAATCGCGCGGAAATCATCGCGTCCGCGGTCCTTTTGCCCGTGCAGGTTAAAGCTGCAATGATCGGTCGCAATAGTATCGATCTCGCCGGCCACAAGCGCCTCGCGCAACGCGGCACGGTCACCGGCATGGCGCAGCGGCGGACTCATCACATACTTGGCGCCGGCAAAGCCGTCCTCTCCCTGCTCCAGATAGCAGGTATCATCGAGCATCAGATACTGAGGGCATGTCTCGACATAGATGTTCTTCTGCCCGCGCGCTTTGGCAGCGCGAATGGCCTCGAGCCCCAGTTTGGTCGAAAGGTGCACCACGTTGACCGGAGCGTCCCCGGCCAAGTGTGCCAGATACAGTAGGCGGCTCACGGCCTCGGCCTCACACACATCCGGACGGCTGAGCGCATGGCCCTCGGGCCCATGAATCCCCTGCTCGTACACGCGCTTCTGCAGCTCGTTCACGAGCGTGCCGTTCTCGCAATGCACGCACAGGATACCGCCAATACGCTTGAGCTCCTCCAGCACCTCGAGCGTCTCGGCATCGTCCAAGCGAAGGTGGTCATAGGCAAAGTAGGTCTTGAACGACGACACGCCCGCCTCGCGCATGGCCGAAAGATCGGCGCGGTTGCGCTCATTCCACTCGGCGAGTGCCATATGAAAAGCGTAGTTGGCCGTGCAGGTTCCGTCGGCGCGGCGATGCCACTCGGCCAAGGCATCGGGCATGGTCACGCCGCGATCGGCCGTCGCGTAGTCCACAATGGTCGTCGTGCCGCCGCAGGCAGCCGCGCGCGTGCCGGTCTCAAAGCTATCGGCTGTCCAATCCATGCCAGTCCAGCACTGCATGTGCGTGTGGCCGTCGATAAAGCCGGGAAACACCCAGCAGCCCGCGGCGTCCTCGACGGTATCGTCGGCGCCCGGCTCAATCGCTGCGGCGATCCGCACGATCTTATCGCCCTCCATGGCAAGATCGGCGCGGCGAAGCCCCTGGGGCGTCACGAGCGCGCCGTTTTTGATGATGATCATAATTGCTCCTTATTGATTGATGCAGTTGGCCACGTGATCAAAATACGAGCAGGCGGCAATATGCTCCGTTATGCGTCGCTGTCCCTTGACGGTATCGACGTCCCACAGCTCGTAGGCACGCGCTTCGACCAGCGCAACGTCGACGCGACCTTTGAGAATCGAGCCCCCGCCGTCTTTGCCCTCAAGACACATAAGTGCATCGAACAGTTCCGCCGGAAAGAGCACCGGGCTCGAAGGCTCACCGTTGCACGCAAGACGCACCGGATGTTTGCGGCCACGCTCGTCAAATGCACGAACCATAGCCTCAAAAGAATCCGAACTCACGAGCGGCTGGTCGCCCGGCAAAAAGAGGCAACCTTTCCAGTTGCGTTCGACTCCCCACGAAAGGCCCGCACGGACGCTTTCGCTGCGCAGCTCGCCATCGTGCAGCACGCACGGGCAATGCTTGTCCTCGCAAATCTGAGCGACCTCGGGCCAACGCGTCGAAACCACGACGTCAAAGCCCCGGGGAACCGAATCGATGGTCCGGGCAATCAGCGGCTCGCCATAGATATCGGCAAGCATCTTGTTAGAGCCAAACCGCTTGCCCTCGCCCGAAGCCATAATGACGCATCCAAGTTTCATGGTGATACCTCCCCTGAAACCATCCTACCCATAACTCGCGCCGCGGGCATCTACATCGAAAGCGCTTATCCCGCACGCCCGCGATGCAAAAAGGGGCACCCCGCCGGTTGGCAGAGCGCCCCCTTTACATGGCTTACCTCAACCCGGCTTTAGGCCTGGAGCCAACGGGCGGTGTTGCGCTCGTCGAGGGCCTTGAGGGTAGCGGCGGGATCGGCAACCTTTTGCAGGAACATCATGGCTGCGATGGCGTACGGCTTGTAGCTGGCCTCCTTGTACATGCCCACGCGGTGCATGTCGAAGACGTCGGCGTTGACCTCGCCGTGCTCGCAGGAGACACCGGAGATGTCGGCGGGCAGCGGGTGCATAAAGATGGTGTCCTGGCCGTTGGCAGTCTTCTCCATGAGCTCGGTCGTGGAGCACCAATCCTGATGGGTGGCGTTCTGGGCGAGCAGCTCCTTCTCGAGCGCAGCGATGCCGGCGTCGTCGCCCTCGGCGTACAGATTGGTACGCTTCTCCATGGCGGCAAACGGAGCCCAGCTCTTGGGGATCACGATGTCGGCGCCCTCGAAGGCCTCGGCCATGGTGTTGACCTGCTTAAAGGTGGTGCCGGACTCGGCGGCATAGCCCTTGGCGCGCTCGACGACCTCGGGCATGAGGTCGTAGCCCTCGGGGTGGGCCAGGGTGACGTCCATGCCAAAGCGGGGCAGCAGGCTGATCAGCGACTGCGGGCAGGACAGCGGCTTGCCGTAAGAGGGCGAATAGGCCCAGGTGACGGCAACCTTCTTGCCCTTGAGGTTCTCAAGGCCGCCAAACTCGTTGATGAGGTAGAGCATGTCGGCAGAGGACTGCGTGGGGTGATCGGAGTCGGACTGCAGGGAAATGAGCGTGGGACGGTGATCCAGAACGCCGTCCTCGTAAGCCTGCTGGACAGACTCGGAGACCTCGGCCATGTAGGCGTCGCCCTTGCCGATGTACATGTCGTCGCGGATGCCGATGACGTCGGCCATGAAGGAGATCATGGTAGCGGTCTCGCGGACGGTCTCGCCGTGAGCGATCTGGGACTTCTTCTCGTCCAGGTCCTGCAGCTCAAGGCCGAGCAGGTTGGCGGCCTTAGAGAAGGAGAAGCGCGTACGGGTGGAGTTATCGCGGAACAGGGAGACGGCCAGGCCCGAGTCGAAGATCTTGGACGAGACGTTGTTCTCGCGCAGCTCGCGCAGGGCGTCGGCGACGATGTAGAGAGCCTTGAGCTCATCGGTGGTCTTATCCCAGGTGTGCAGGAAGTCGCTGCCGTACATACCCTTAAAATCGAGGCCGTTCAGCTGCTCGACGAGCTCGGTAAACTTGGCGTCCATGTAAATGTCCTTTCTAAAGGTGAAACGATCGCAATGAGTAGATGTGCTCCGGCATGCGCGTGTGGCTAGAACATGCAGAGCGCTATGACGAGGACCCGCTACCGTTGAGGAAGCATGGGAGATAACGACCGCGGGCCCCAAGTCAACAGGAGGCGCCGAGGGCATAAACTGTCCCCGGCTCAACAAAATCGAGGAATGGGACTAGTCGATCTTGTTGTTGGTCAGACCGGCGCGGAACACGGTGGCGTCGCCATCGGCCTGGCTCGGATCGTAGAGGTTCAGGGCAGCCACATACATGGCGGCAGCGGTGACCAGGTCGTCCTTGTAGGTGACCTCGTTGGGAGCGTGAGCCTGAGACTCGGCACCCGGGCCAAAGCCCACGCAGGGGATGCCGTAGCGGCCCTGGATGGAGACGCAGTTCGTGGAGAAGGTCCACTTGTCGCACAGCGGGCGACCGGTGCGCTTGTCCATGCTGGGCTCGCAGCCGATGCGCTCGTCACCAAACATGGCCTTGTGGGCGTCGACGAGGGCCTTGACGTGCGGAGCGGTCTCCTTGTTGATCCACGTGGGGAAGTAAGCCTCGGTCTCGTAGACCTCGCCGGTCCAGGACGGACGGTCGTACATGTACATGGAGACCTTCACGTCGTCACCGTACTTCTTGGCTGCCGGCAGGTTGCGGATCTCGTCCAGGCAGGACTCCCAGGTCTCACCGGCGGTCATACGACGGTCGATGGAGATGGCGCAGGAGTCGGCCACGGCGCAGCGGCTGGGGCTGGTGTAGAAGATCTGGCTGACGGTGCAGGTGCCGCGGCCCAGGAAGCGGGCATCCTCGAAGTGCTCGGGATTGTACTTGGGGTCGAGCATCTTGACGAGACCCTTGATGTCGGTCGACTCGTCGCAGCCGTTGTTGTTGAGGGCGCGGACGTCGGCGATGATGTCGGCCATCTTGTAGATGGCGTTGTCGCCGCGGTCGGGAGCGGAGCCGTGGCAGGAGGTACCGTGAACGTCGACGCGGATCTCCATGCGGCCGCGGTGACCGCGATAGATGCCGCCGTCGGTGGGTTCGGTGGAAATGACGAACTCGGGCTTAATGCCATCCTTGTTGTAGATGTACTGCCAGCACATGCCGTCGCAGTCCTCTTCCTGGACGGTGCCGACGACCATGATCTTGTAGCCCTCGGGGATGAGGCCCATGTCCTTCATCATCTTGGCAGCGTAGGTAGCAGAAGCCATGCCGCCCTCCTGGTCGGAGCCGCCGCGGCCGTAGATGATCTCGTCGGTCTCGTAGCCCTCATAGGGATCGGCATCCCAGTTCTCGATGTTGCCGATGCCGACGGTGTCGATGTGGGAGTCGATGGCGATGATCTTGTCGCCCTCGCCCATAAAGCCCATGACGTTGCCCAGGCCATCGACCTTGACCTCGTCATAGCCAAGGTTCTCCATCTCGGCCTTGATGCAGGCGACAACCTCACCCTCCTCGCAAGACTCAGAGGGATGGGAGATCATAGCGCGCAGGAAGCGAGTCATATCAGCACGATGGGACTCAGCAGCAGCCTTGATAGCGTCGAAATCGAGTTCTTTAGCCATTGTTCATAACCTTTCAAACGAAGGAATCTACCTGTGAGGTGGCGGAGCGATACCTATTTACTCCGCCCCAACGATTAGCAAGTGGGATATTCGCCTTCCCAAACAATGCGGCGATACTGGTCGGGATCGGTGTCGCCCTCGGTGGAGAAGCAGAGCACGGAGCTCGTCTTGTCCAGGCCGATGAGTTCCTTGAGCTCGGCGTACTCGGGATCGAGCATGAGGGTCTCGACCAGGCCGGTGGTCACAGCGCCGGACTCGCCGGAGATGACGCGCGGGTCGCCCTTCTCGGGAGCGCCCAGGGTGCGCATGCCGCGAGCGGTGACCCAGTCGGGGCAGGACACGAAGGCGGTGACGTGGTTGCGCAGGATATCCCAGCCCAGAATGTTGGGCTCGCCGCAGCACAGACCGGCCATGATGGAGGGCATGTCGCCGTCCACGATGCGCGGATCGCCGTCGCCGGCGGCAGCGCCCTTGTACAGACAGGCGGCAGGCGCGCACTCAGCCACGACGAAGGTGGGCGGGTTATCGGGATACAGGTTGGTGAAGTAGCCCACCACGGCGCCGGCGAGCGAACCCACGCCAGCCTGGACAAACACGTGCGTCGGGCGGTTGATGGCCATCTCGCGCAGCTGCTCGGCAGCCTCGGAAGCCATGGTGCCGTAACCCTCCATGATCCAGGACGGGATCTTCTCGTAGCCCTCCCAGGCGGTGTCCTGAACGATGACGCCGCGCTCGCAGGCGTCGGCCTCGGCAGCGGCCATGCGCACGCACTCGTCGTAGTTGACCTCTTCGATGGTCACCGTTGCGCCCTCGGCGGCGATGTTATCGAAGCGGGGCTTAGTGGAACCCTTGGGCATGTGAACGACGGCCTTCTGGCCCAGCTTGTTGGCAGCCCATGCCACGCCGCGGCCATGGTTGCCGTCGGTGGCGGTAAAGAAGGTGGCCTGGCCAAAGTCCTCGGCCAGCTGATCGGAGGTCAGGTAATCGAAGGTGCAGTCGGCAACGTCCTTGCCGGTCTCATCGGCAATATAGTTGGCCATGGCAAACGAGCCGCCCAGGACCTTAAAGGCGTTGAGGCCAAAGCGATAGCTCTCGTCCTTAACGCACAGGTTGGACAGGCCCAGGCGCGCAGCCTGACCGTCCAGACGGGCAAGCGGAGTGACGGTATATTGAGGGAACGACTGGTGGAAGGCACGGGCCTTCTTCACGTGGTCGAGGCTCATGATTCCCAAGTGCTTGTCATCGCTCTTGGGCATCGTGTTGCCCGCCCACTGGATCTTATCGGCCATACGGTGAACTCCTTAAGTCCTCTCTTGCCGGCCCCCGCATACGCGTTTCAGCCCGATCCCATTCACACGACTGAACTTTTATGTGGATGCCAAACAAAAAGTTTGTTAGTAATGTTCTATCACACTTTTTGATTGGTATATCTAACGAATTGTTTGTTGCCGTAATCGGTACTTTTTCGCCGCCGAACGGTCATGAATTGCCTTGTTGATGGATTTGTTTGCGGTCATGTGTGGTTTATGGCACAGTGAGCCCAAACTAATTTTTAGGAAGGTACCCATGACCCCCGCACAGATTGAGTTTTACAAGCGCCTCGCACACGGTCTGGCGCTCCAATTTGGCCCCAACTGCGAAGTCGTCGTCCACGATCTGGAGACCGAGGACGTGGACCACTCCATCGTAGTGATCGAAAACGGCCACGTCAGCGGGCGCAAACTGGGTGACGGCCCCAGCCATATCGTGTTTGAGTCCATGCACGAAGGCGCCACCGACGTACACGACCGCGAGCCGTACCTCACTAAAACCACCGACGGTAAGCTGCTCAAATCGTCGACGATCTTTATCCGCAACGATGAGGGCAAACCCGTCGGCATTTTGGGCATCAACTTTGACATTACGCTTATGAAGGCTTTTGAGCGTTCGCTCGATGCCTTTACTGGCACCGGCGGCACGGGCTATACCGAGCCCGAGCCCATTACCAAGAACATCGGCGACCTGCTCGAGGACCTGCTGCACGAGTGCGAGCAGTTTGTGGGCAAGCCCGCGGCACTCATGACCAAAGACGAGCGCATTCGTGCCATTGGCTACCTCGACCGTCGCGGTGCCTTCCTCATTTCCAAGTCGAGCGAGCGCGCCTGCGAGTTCTTTGGCATCTCCAAGTACAGCTTCTATAGCTACCTCAATGAGGCCAAGGCGGCGGCCGGCGACAAGTAGGCACTCGCCTGGATTGCCCCTCCCCTTTTGGGCGCGAGTTCTGGAAAGCACGAATCCAAGACCGGGCCGCTTGGGAAGTTCCATATAATCGATGTCATTAGTATTTCGAAAGGATGGGACAGAATGGCGTTAAGCAAGGCATCATGCACCGGTCGCGGATTGATTCCGGCAATTGGTGGACATGTGCACCGCATGTTCGATGAGAGTGAAGACGACCTGTTTTCGCTGAGCCTTGACGACGTGATGGATGATCGCCCGTGGACCGCCGACGAACTCATGGGCGGCGGGGCTCGCCCGTCAAGTCCCAATCCCGCACTTGCGCCTAAGCCCGCATCTGCGCCGACTCCTGCGCAGTCGCCCGCACCCACTTCGGCGCCCACGCCCGCTCCCCGCCCCGCAAGCGACCCGTCCGAGACGGCGGCATTTCTCGCTGCAGCGACGCAGGGCAAATCGGCCGACAGCACCGTTATGTATAACGCCCAGCAGTTGCCCGTTCCTGCGGCGCGCAAGCCTCCGGTCACAAGGCTCGATGAGCCCGTTGTCCATCAGGTTACCCACGATTCCTGGGCTGCAGCCGATCTGGATGAGACCTCTACCGGCATGCCGGCGCTCGATGTTCCAGTTAACCCGCTTTTTGCCGCCAACACGAGCGCCGCGGACTATGAGGGCGGTGCGGCATATTCCGATTATTCCGATGGCTATGCTGGCAACGGTCGCATCGAGACCGAGGATTATGGCACCGCATCGAGCGATTATCTCAACGATCCGTACGCTGCCACGCCCGCACCGGAATATGACCCGGAGGCCGCGTCCGCGCCGGCGTATACCAAAAGCATGGGCGAAGAGCGCTTCGCCGATTATTACGCCGAGGAAAAGGCACTGCGTTTCTCGGAATTTCCGCAGGCAGTCAAGGTTGCCTTTATCGCCATTATCATTGCCCTGCTCGGTGTCATTGCGTTTGAGGGATTCCAGCTGTTCCGCGGCCCCACCCAAGCGGAGTCGGAGACCCAGCAAAAAGAGGACGATAACCAGTACCTGGACATCAACACCCTCAAGGGCGACCCCAACGACGGAGACGACGAGTAGCGAGAGCTGAAGGCGGCCGCAGGATCCCGCATCCAGCACCGGCTTCTAAGTGCTGTTTTGTCATCCAGCTACACTTTTCCGGATAATTTGCCTATTGAATTTGACACTTTTCCGAAGTTTTAAGGTGCCTATTTCAACACTTTTCCGGATGAAAGCCGAATAATCACTTGGGAACCAACGCCGTTCACGCGTCATTTCGCAGGCGGCGCTTGATTTCTGTCCGTACACGTTGATAGACTTCCTCTTGCCCGCAAGGAGCGGGCGCGTTTTATCCAGAGTCGGGGTAGAGAGTTGGCTCCACGATCCCGACGCCAACCGGCCAAGAGGCACGGTGGCCCTGCCAACATCGATGAAAGGAGTCCGTATGGACAATTGCGCTGTGCGCAGTGAGCGCAACTTCCACAACCTGGTAGCCAAGCCAAAACGAATGCATCTTCTGGACAAGCCGAACGGCTATGCCTCGGCTTTGGTCAAGAACAGCCTCTCCCACCAGATGCGCTTTACGGTGCAGAAGCTCGAGGAAGAGCTCTGCGCCGCCGGCAACCCGCACGTACTGCAGATCAAGCTGCTCGGAGACGATTCGCACGAGCCGTTTAGCTGGAAGCTCTTCGCCGACGGCGTGTGCGTCGCGGACGGATCCGGCGCCTTTGCCCGCGAGTGCTTCTGCGAGGGTGCCGAGGTGTTCCTGGATCTGTGTCGCGATGCCGTGCGCGCGGCCGAGCTGCGCCAGTGGAGCCAGAGAGAGTACGAACTGCTGAGCGCCGCGCGCGGGATTGCAATGGTGTAGGTAGACGCAGGCGGCGTGCAGCCGTTGCACGCCGCCGCTCAAGCCGCGCAATGTCAAAAGACTGGCACTTGTGTATGCCTTTTGACATGCACAAGTGCCAGCGTGGTTCATCTATTTAGCAGAACGTTTTCCCGTTGCCAGCTGAATAGCCAGCTGTGCCACATCCTGCCTTATCATCCGAGTAGTGAAATATTAGATCTGGCTAATATTCAGCTATCACCTTTACTCCCCAAACCTGTAGTCGTTGATGCCCAATGTGGAGCAGTTCTCGCTTATTGCTCGAACTGTTTGCACGGGGATTCCGTCTTCGACATGAGCGGAGACACTAAACGAAAGCTGCACGTCGGCACCGCCCAGCATGTTTAGCTGGCTCACCACTTCGTCCATGATGGTCTGGATGTTGCGATTGACGCGAGTGTTGTCGAGCTTTGCCGTCATATGGAAGGATGTCTTTTGCCTCGCGGGCTGCTCCACCACTGGCGTCGTGTCGACAACCGTGGTCCTGCCAGTTCCGTCCGTCACCGTCTCGCTCGTCGTAGGACCAAACGCAATTCCATGCCCGCCGCCATCGGAGTTCTGCGCGGCCTCCGCAGCCGCAGCGCGAGCAGCAGCCTCTTCCTCTTCAATCTGCCTTGTTGCTACGGCCGGTTTTACCAGCAGGTCGCTCTCGTTGATAAATGCCTTCTGCTCACCAAGCGTCAGCTCCATATAGCGATCGTCCGAGAAGCCAGCAGCAAGGCCAAAGTATTCCTTTGAGCCCAGGCCCCTTTGAATCGCGTCCTCGAGCACGCCATAGCACGACAGCCTGGGAAGATAGCAATAAGAGCACAGGAACTCCCACAGACGCTTAATCTGGATGTGGTCCGCGTCCTTCCAGAGCACTCGATCGAGCTCCATCTTAAGCAGAGCCGGTGCCCAGGTCTTGATGGCCGCTTCATCGGAAACAAGCTTGCGCGCTATCTTGGCAACGATATTTTCGCCGCCGCCCTCAACGTGTTCTGCTTCCCAAACGATATCCATCGAGTCGCTGAAAAGGTCAACGCGCGGATAAATAAGCCAGCTATAGGCCTCCTGGATCTTTAGCTCGAGCGATTCATCGGCACGTCTCACACTCTGGTCAGTCTCGCGGGTCTGCGCCACGTCAAGGTTCAGTGACTCGCGATCTTTCTTGATGGAATCCCAAGCAAGGTATTGTTTCGCCTCACTTAGGAGTTGTGCATAGTAAGATGCGTCCGCAGCGGCGAACACAATCATATTCTTGTACGTACGCGGAGACGTACCGCGATTTGAGAGTATCTCCGATGCCAAGGTGAGTGCCGCGGAATCGGCCGTTTTTCCACGGTGATTTGCAGACGGCGTCAGCACCACCAGGCGCAGCGTCTGGTCATCCGGAACGTCAAGCGAGCTTGCGGGACATACATGAATGCCCGAGAAAGGATCGATCTTGCGCAGCCTCTTTAGGCGACTCTCAACTTCATAGAGCGCTTCGGAGTCCTTAACTTGCTGGGCGCGGTCATCGGCAACCTTGCGCAACGTGGGGCGCGTATCGTACCAAAAACGGTTTCCGTTGACGTCGCTATACAGGAAAGACGAGGATGTCTGCAGCGTGCCCAGGGCATCGTTGAATACGGAGATGTTCTCGCCAGGCTGAACCGTGCCCAAGCGAATATGCGCGCGCTCGATACCGCGGACGGATTGACCGCCCACGTCGGGAGCACTGCCGAGCATGATGGTACGTGCGACGCGACGCGAAGCCAAAAGATTGCCGTAACGAGTGTTGTTGCCGTCATTGCGATACGGAACGGACTGCTTGCCGTCGATCTCGGAATCAACGACTGCATTCCAGTTGTCATCAAGATAGCGCGTGAGCTCATCGCGCACGCCAGGCACATCGAGGGGGAACGACCCCGGCATAATCATCGGCGAAGGATCCTGGTTCATCCACAGCTCGTGGATAACCGACGCCATTAAGCGCAACACGCCACGGGTACGTTGAAACTTTTCGAGCGTTGCCCAGTCCTCGTAGAGACGGTCAAACACTTCAGGGTGAATCGGATAGCAAGAAACCATGCGATCGCGATATTCAAGCTCGCGCGACTCCACCGGGAAGTCTGAAGTATTTTCGTTGTACATCTTGCTAAATGTCGCGCACACTTCATCGCGAGCGGCATCATCCTTGCAGTCAAGGAAAAGCCTGCGACGCACAACCTCGAATCCTTCGTTTGCCGCCACGGGCTTCCAAATAGCTTCCATGCGCCCAAAGGTATGCTCAATCTGCTCCAAAGCTCGCTGGCCCGCCTCGCCGCCAATCTCATTGTCGGACTCGGGGATAGAGGCTACGACCAGGCTGCGCTTCGAAGCGCGTGCTGCCTCAGTGAGCTCCTGAATAAAGGTGATGAAGTTGTCGAAGCTGCCGGCGTTAAGTCCGTCGACGCCATAAATCTTCTTGGCATAGGCAACGAGCTCGTCCATAAGGACAAGGCAGCAGCCGCAATCGTCGAATAATTCAGTCAGAGCAGCGGATCCCGGCGAGACGCCCTTCTTATCAGCATCTTTCACATAGTCATAGAGCTCGGGCCTGCCAGCGGATTCTGCAAGCTGGTATGCCATATGACCCCAAAGCGTGTTGACCATGATGCCGGGCATAGTAGCCGGGCGCATGGCTTTTGCCGGATTGATAGAGGTGCCCACGAGCACAGCAACATGCACCTCAGGGACTTCGGCAACGCCCGCCTCCTCGAGCACGGAAGCGATATTAGCGATTTGCCCCAAACGCGAACGGCTGCGCATCATATGGTAAAGCGCAAGCATGCTGTGCGTTTTGCCGCCACCAAACGCGGTCTTAAGCTGAATAACGGGCTCGCCGTCGAGACCAGCCACGCGGCGCAACGACTGCACGAGCAGCCCCTTCATGCCCTCGGTCACATACGTTCGATTGAAAAATTCGACCGGGTCGCGGTACTCCAACTCGCCCTTGCCGCGCGCCACCTGGGCAAGGTCGGCAGCAAACTCGGCATTCCTATAGCGCCCCTCAGCAACATCCATATGGGGTTCCATGACGTCGCGCCAACTAGGCAGGCCACGCACGGCCTTGGTTTGCTCGAGTGATTTCCTACGGGGTGCCGGGGCATCCACGCCAGCATCGACATTCGTTGTCACTGCCGTCGAGCCGTCGGCGCTGCCATAACGAACCTCGCGAAGCATTGCGTTGAGTTGCGCCGTGGTATCCTGATCAATCTGCTCAGCCAAACGACTCATGGTATCGAGCGCACGCCATGCGTCGCTGTCCGAGATACCTCCCATACCGCGATGCGCAACCTTGTTGCGAACGCCCTTGAGCTCCATGACGTAGTTCTTGCAATCCTGAGGCAACCTAAGGCGAAACACATCGCGCCAGTTGATGTCAATGAGCAGCAAGCACAGGGCAATATCGAGCGAGTCGGCAAGAGTGGCATAGTCACCCGATGCTGGCAGGTTGCGCTTTTGGTC
>ERZ894180.1260-NODE-1260-length-16177-cov-13.344064_pt1 | contig 16177 bp, 17 predicted proteins | sample MGYA00380278_ERZ894180 | MGnify/ENA primary metagenome ERZ894180 (study PRJEB32331, sample SAMN06328450) | human gut metagenome | biome: human gut microbiome; feature: stool | host: Homo sapiens | collected 2013-02-24 ...
GGTGCTATGTATGTTTGTTTTTATAGTTGAAATAATAATTAAATATAGTATAATGTCACGAATAATCATGCATTTATTATGAACCATATAAAAAGATATAGATGGATATACCATATGGTATATCCATCTTCTTCTATATAAAATTTAAAAAATCTTTTTTATTTTTTATAAAATTACCTGAAGAACTATGTAATTTATTACATAGTTCTTCAGCCCCTTTATCTTTATGTAAATAAATATTTTAATTAATTAGTAAATTTTTCCAATTTTTTGGAAAAATATTTGGTAATTAATTGGAAAATTTTGGTAAATAGGTTTGAGATATGTGATTAATAAAAATAAAGGAGGTTTTATATAGTGAGTGTTATTGTAAGAGGTGGAGCATCTGCCACGATCTCTGGATCTTCTTCCAAGGGATTTCCCCCGGGCGATGTAACCTCTATCTCATCAACCGTAAATAACGGTAGAGTATTAATCAAATGGTCCGATCCAAAAGATACAGTAGTTGACGGGACTACTATATCTGCTTGGAAAGGAACTTTATTAATACGTAATACTGATCACTATCCTGAGTCTATTAAGGATGGTGATGTAGTAGTAGACAACACTACAAGGGATAAATATAAGAATACTTGGTATACAGATTCTGGCTTAACGAATAACCATAAGTATTATTATAGATTCTTCCCATATAATACTGCCAAAGTATACAACGATTCTAGCAACTTGATTTTTGCTGCCATACCATTGTCCTTTGCCCCCACATTGAAAGATAACACATGGGAACAAATAAAAGCTGCTAGTGAAGGTGATGCTATTCCATCCACATGGAAAGTTGGAGATGAAATTAATATCACCTTATCAGGAACTTTTAATGAGACTGTTACTTTACAGATTTGGGATTTCAAACACTTTGACAAATCCGATGGATCTGGTAAAGCAGGTATAGTATTTGGTATGAAGAACTTAATGAAAGACTATCAACAAATGAATAGTTCCAATACTAATTCTGGTGGTTGGAACGATACGGCTATGAAGAAAACTGTTATGCAGAATATTCTTAAGAGTATGCCTTCTAATTTACAGTCTTATATTAAAGAAGTAAATACATATGCCAATTTAGGTGGTGGTACTTCATCGTCCAACGCCGGTAGACCTTCTAAAGATAAAGTATTTTTGCCTGGTTGTACAGAAGTTGGTTTTACATACCAGTCTAATACTGAATCTAATCAAAAACAATTTCCTATATTTACTGATAATAATTCTAGAATAAAGAAAATGAATAATGGGAATGGAGATGCTTATTGGTGGTGGCTTCGTTCGCCTGGTTGCTACGACAGCGACAGCTTCTGTTATGTCCACGCGGACGGTAGCTACAGCTACGACAGTGCCAGCTACAACCGTGGCGTGTGCTTCTGCTTCTGCGTATAATCAGATTTGCGAGCTTGTCGAGCAAATCTATCGTTGGTGGATCTGTACAGATCCACCAACCCTTTTATTTTTTCTTGTAAGGTTTGATAACCCTAACTTTTTATTAAAGTATACAAAAGAAAGGAGAGATTTGATATGAGTGTGCCAGCAGGTGAAAGAAACCTATCTAGTGCACAATTCGTATACGATGCTTTTAAACTGTATAAGTTGGCACTTCGTATATGTCTATCAATGCCTAAAAGATATACTTACATGATAGCTCATCCATTATTGGAGAAAGCTAGATGTTTAAATAATTTATGTATACAGGGAAATTCTATATTTCCTATTAAATATAAAGAAGATTTTGCAATGAGGAGACAATTCCTTTTACAAGCTAAAGGAGTAGCTTGTTCAATCTCTGCAGATATATCAGCATTGCTTTATATAAAGCATGAAGTTGATAATGGTGAAAATTCACCATTAGTTTCTGTCAGAGATTCCGATTTAAACACATGGCTAAGTTTGTTAAATAAAGAAATTAATACTTTGGAAAAGATTATTCGTAGTGATGAAAAGAGATTTAAAGAAACAAAATCCATTTGCAACACCCAAGTACAAAATAATGATAAAGTTATTAAATTCGTAGCTTGATGATATATTTTATATAAAGGGGAATAATCTGTAAACCTTTTTCGTTCGCCTAATTACAACAACAGCAACAACTTCTGTAATGTCAACACGGACGGTAGCAACAACAACAACAATGCCAGCAACAACAATGGCGTGTGCTTCTGATTCTGTAAGAGTTGTTATGAGCGACACAGTAACACTATTTATAGTGCGAAATCTTTAGATTAACAAAATTTCCTTGCAGAAGGAGATTATTTACCCATTTTAATATTCGTTTAGAGTATTAAATAAATAGATGTGTTTAGGAGGTTAATAATAACTAGAACTTCTAAATTAGCTGATGGGAGCTACCGGACGCTTCTTGTATGGTACTTTTAAGTATTTCATGGTAGATCTCTCTGTTCACAGCACCTGAATTATCTAGTTTAAAAATAAATATGAATAGTATAGAACGGCATGAAGCCAGATACCAGAGAAGAAAAGCCAAGAGATTAGCAAAAAGAGTAGAACGTGCTAAAGTATATGCTAATCTTAATGATATATTCTCTACGTCTAGACTTTATGAATCATATAAATTTTGTAAACAGGGAACTGATTGGAAATCACCTGTACAACGATACGGTGTATTCATATCTACTAATCTTCCAGATTTAGTTGTAGAATGCTATACCGGATCATTTACTCCAAGAGGATTCCATTGTTTTGATATCCATGAGAGAGGTAAATTAAGACACATAAAGAGTATTACTATCGAGGAACGTTTAGTACAAAAATCTTTTGTGAAAAATTGTATCACTCCGGTATTAAGACCTTACTTAATTTATGATAATGGAGCTACTTTAAAAGGTAGAGGTCCACATCATCAGATTAAACGTGTAGTTAAGCATCTACAGGATCATTATAAGAAATATGGTCTTAAAGGATGGATTTATACGTTTGATTTTCATGATTATTTTGGAAGTATTCCATTACATGCTCTAGTAGAAGCTGAAAGAAGTAAGCTTGTATTTGATCATGTAATGAAGTATGTAGAAACTTTTATTTATGCATTTGGTGAAATTGGTTTAGGATTGGGAAGCGAAATATCACAAATAAGTGCTGTATATTATCCAAATCCAATAGATCATTATGTAAAAGATCAAATGAGAGTGCATGGATATGATAGATATATGGATGATGGTATTATTATACATCATTCTAAAAAATATTTAATGAAAGTAATACAAGGTGTAAAACAAATTGCCACTAAACTTGGATTATCTTTCAGCGAAAAGAAATGTAGATTGATGAAAATATCTAAACAATTTACATTCTTAAAAACTCGATTCAGACTTACCGAGACTGGCAAAGTTGTTAAAAGAGTTGTGAATAAAACTATTACAAGAGAAAGAAGAAGACTTAAAAAGTTTAGACATTTAATGGATATCGGTAAAATGACTTTCGATCAAATTCTAAATGCATATAAGTCTTGGAAAGGTTCCATAAAGCGTAGAGGTATGTGTTATACTTCTATTACGAGCCTTGATAAACTATTTAACGAATTATTTATTGATCCATTTATAAATGGATATGATTATTATAACACTAACACACTATAATTTCGCACATATACTGTCCCCACACAGTATATGTTTTTATTTGTCCTAAAACCTTATATTAAAAATATTATAGATAAAAGGAGAGAGAAATAATATGGAAAATGTATTTCACAAAGAATTTGCTAAAAACACATGGTATAGTATAAGAGAGGCTTGTGAATTAGGGATAGCTTATAAATTGTGGCCCGGAGAAAATAAGAAAAAATTTAAAGATCAATGTACAGGGGAGGTATATCTTCTTATTATGGAAATAGACGAAAATAATAATTTATCTGTACGTATAGACGGAACAGATCCTGTAGTTAATATAAGAACGCCATTTCAATCGGATCCTTTAGGTTTAACCAATTCCAATAGATGATCTTTTACCCATGTATGTCAGTACCATACATGGGTGTTTTTGTTTTATTTTTACAATTGTCAAAACTTTACATTAATAGAAAAATAAGGAGGAAATTAATATGTCAAAGAACACATTAATATTATTAGTAGGTCCTTCCTGTTCAGGGAAGGACAGTATTTTAAACCAAATTGTACACGCAATCCCATCAATTAAAAAACTTAAACGGTGTATAACCAGAGAACCTAGAGAGGGCGAAACTGGCGATCCAGATATTGAATTTAATACTCTTGATCAATACAATGCAATATCATCAGATAAAAAGATGGATTCAAGATCATACGAAATGTATAATAGCAAAGACAAACCGATAACAGTATTCTATTCTAATATTGTACCACAAGAGTTATTAGGTGTAGAAAAACGTTGTGAAAATACATATATCGGAATTACTACATTAGACGGTTTATTACAAATTGATGGTAATAAATTAATTACAGAGTACTTTAATATAGTTGGAATAAATGTGGTAGTAAGCGAAGATATAAGAATAAAACGATACATAAATAGAGTTTCTAAAGACAAAAATTCTATATCTTATAACACCGTAAAAGAAATATTAAGAAGAATGGATAAAGATAGAGAAGATTTTTCAGAAGAAAGATTCTCTACAATTTGTAAACAATTAAAGAATATTGCTGTATGGCCAGTAGACGGAAGTAGAAATCTTTCGGTAGTAACAACAGACGTGAAGCATCTTATGATGAATAAAATGAATAAGAATGAGACATTAAAAGCTATCGAATCCATCTTATTAAAATTCAAAGATGATACAGCAGAATTAATTCGTGATAGAAACAGTATAGATGTATCAACATGTGTAAAGATTTCATCATATCCAGCAAATTTACTTAAAGAAATTATTAAGGAGGATTATTAAAATGAAGAAAGATATTATTTTAGGAGTTGCAACATTATTAACACTTGTAGGTGTAGGATTTATCATTACAGAGTTATTGCCAGATAACAAAGAGCAGGAAGAAAAAGGAGAATACCACGATGAAGAAGCTTCTGAGCAATAATTCTGTATTAGGATTATTATGTATTTTATTTGTTCCATTATCAATACCAGTATTTGGATTGCTTATTCCATATCTATATAAATATACTATACCATATATGATGAATTACGCGGACAAATGCTTAAACGGTGTTCTATATGTCATATGTATATATTCAATGAAAATAGCGATAGGTGTATCGTTTGTTGTATGGATGGCAATATTTGTCATTGTATTGATTGGTGTTGTTGTTGGAATTATAGAGAGCATTTTTGGATAATTCTAGAGGAAGGGTTTCGGCTCTTCCTCTAGAATTATTATATTTTGAACTTTAATATAATACTTATAATCGAAAAGGAGATTTTTCAAAATGGATGATTCTATTAAACGATATACAAAACAATATCCGATTGGTCCTGCTACGAATATCGACATAGATGTTACTGCAAATTCTGTTTCTTTAAAATGGACTGATCCGGTTGATCCGATACTTGATAAAATTTATTTCTCTAAATGGGAATTTACAAGAATTATTAGAAAGAAAGACGAACCTCCTAAAGATACTTGGGATGGTGAAATCATTACAGAGATATATGATCGTAATGAATACAAAGATAAATACTTTGTAGATGACTCCGTAGAACCTAATACTACATATTATTACGCTATTATTCCGTGTTCAGATTTAGGAAAACATTCATGGGATAAAGTGGATATTATTAAGATACAGACTATAGATGTAGATCCTGTATTTAAAAATAACACTTGGGAAGCCATCATTACTACTATAGAAAATGGATGTGCTGAAAAGAAATGGTTAGTAGGGGATACTAAGAATATTACTCTTGGTGGAACCATAAACAAAACATTATCTCTTGTTATAACCAATATTAGGAAAAATAAACTTAATAGATTTGAATGTGATAAAGACTTCTACAGATGCGAACTTACATTACAATCTATGGATCTTATTAATGATAACGTAGTTAATATACAAAATACATTGCCAGAAGACCTAGTAGAAGCTATGTCTGATGATATGAAATGTGTATTAAACCAATATAATGATGCTTTAAAATCTGATATTTATACAGATGATAAATCAAGAATTAAAACCTTGGACGGGGAAGCTACTGCATATAATGCTGGAAATACATATGTATCAGAAACAGGAAAAATTACAGTACATGCAGGAATAATTACATCTGTACAGGGGTTATGTATTAAATTAAGATAAAAGGAGATCCATAGCTATGAATTATCATAATATTACAAAGGATGACATGAAAAACGGAGATGGATTAAGAGTTGTATTATGGGTAGCTGGATGCTCTCATCATTGTCCTAACTGTCAAAATCCTGTAACATGGGATCCTGATGATGGTGTTTTATTTGATGAAAATGCCAGAAAAGAATTATTAGATATCGTGTCTCAAGATTATATTTCCGGCATTACTTTCTCTGGTGGTGATCCATTATTTGAAAGTAATAGAGAAGAAGTGTATGAACTCATAGAATATATTAAATCTGTTTATCCTAATAAAACTGTATGGTTATACACTGGATATACTTTTAATGATCTTAAGAAGTTTGTACCTATCGGAATTTTAAATAAGATAGATGTAATTATAGATGGTCCATATATAGAAAAGTTTAGAGATACATCTTTAAAATGGAGAGGATCATCTAACCAAAGAGTTATTAATGTAAGAAAAACTATTGATACCGGAAATATCGTTTTACATTGTGATTAAAATTAAACCCCCCATATACTATATAGTATATGGGGTTCTTAATCGTTTTGAATAAGTTCAGAATCTCAATTATATATTATTATAGTGATAATGGTGATTATATAAATCATTGTTATCTAGCAGTTCTACATATTCTTTATAATAAGTGGTCAATTATAAAGAATAGAATTTCAATTTACAGTCAAAAGAAAAAATGATAGAAAGGGACCTCTCTATCCTTTCTATTGCAATGTGTCCAAACGAGCAACAAAACGTGTGTGAAAAGTGTGTTTAAATGTGTGTGTGACTACCAAGGGATTGCAGACTTGGTAGTAAAGTGTGTTTCATAAGTACGTGACTTACGTATCTCTAGCGACCACCTAGAGATACGTATTTTAAACATTACTTGATTTTATTTTTTGTGAAATAATATTAAATACAACATATTCGTAATAATACAAAATTTATAATGTGGGGACAAAAATAAAGGATGTATTATAAGACCTCTATATAACTTGCTATTTATCAGAGTAGTGGGTTATATAGAGTTATAAAAATAAAATTAAATACTTTGGCATAAAAATATCTCTATACACTATATAGTGTATAGAGATAAATTTACGCACTACATATAGAGTTGTGAATTTGGGAATATAGTTTTTCAAAACATTTATTATTTACTTTTGTAGCAATGAATGCAATTGTAAACGTACGTTTATATAGAAACGTAACAAATCTGATACAAAAAAAAACGAAATACATAAAGCTAAACATTTATTATTAAGAAGTTATATCCCATATACTTATATAAGTATATGGGATCTAGTGGACCATATTGGATTCGAACCAATGACTTATGGTTTATGACTATTCATGTTTTATGTATTCATTTATAACATTTTCTTTTAGTGCTTGTAAAAGTTTTGGATCGTTAGGATGAAATTGTAATAATGCGCTAAACTTTGCTGCACAGTGTTTGCTACATGCATTATATCGCAGTCTATTGTTTTGTAAAAAGCTATCTCTTTTACGTTTTTCGAATATAGTGCCGCAGTATGGACATTTTAAAACGACCATTTTTAATCCTCTTCGTTTTGCTTCTTTAATATTATTTTCTCTCAAAGATAGTATTTGTAAATTATTTATATCATCATTGGTTTTATCGTCATCTTTGTGATCTACATGTTCATCTTCATTAAGAATACGCCCTTCTTTCACAGACATTAAATATCTTGCGTAACTTATTGTTTTTCTTTTTAGCCCCGAAGATTCATCTATAGGTATTAAATTGGCGTATTGTCTTCCTTCATTTTTATGGAAGACCACATATAGATAATAATCATTATAGGGGTACTCTGCAATTACTCTTTTCATAATTTTTCCATTTCCTTTCCAAAAAAGATATAGCATAGCTTTTAAAGCTATGCTATTATTTAAATGGACCATATTGGATTCGAACCAATGACTTACGGTTTATGAGACCGTCTTTCTGCCTCTGAAATAATGGTCCAAAAAGGAAATAAATTAATAGACTTAAACGTCTTCGATTACTTATATGTATAGTGTATTTTATTTTTAAATTTTGCCTAGCCCAAACAATTAAATAATTAATAACGTTATTAAGAAAGGATGTATAAAAATGTTTAAAGTTATTATTCCGGTTAATAAAATAACCAAAAAAGTTGAATACTTTGAAACACCTAGATATATATTCAAACAGACAAATGGAGTTATCATCACTACAGATGATGCTTCCAAAGCAGACGGTATTTTATCTGCTGATGGCTCTGTAATTTATTCTTTTGCTGGTAAAGCATTAGGAGAAGATACAAACTATACTAATGTAGATATGTATGAAATTGATATGAATACATATATCAAAGAGACTTCTGATAATATGACATCTACTAATGATCAGGTAACAGAAACTCAGACAGCATTAGCAGATGTATATGAGCAGCAGACATCTAATACAGATCAGATCACTGAGGCTCAGACTGCTCTTGTCGATGTTTACGAACAACAGGCTTCTAATACTGATCAGATTACAGAAGTTCAGACAGCTGTATGTGATATTTACGAATTAGTATCTACATTAACTCCTAATACAGATACTGATACGACAACAGATGCTAATAAAGATAGTAATACCACTAAATAATAATAAGGGATATCCATTATGGATATCCCTTATATATTTTATTTTATACCTTTTCTTTTTGATAATAACTGCTCCCAAGTTTCTATATTACAAACTCCATTAGCAGTAATACTATGCCACTTTTGATATTCTTTTACAAGTTTCTTTGTATTAGAATCATATGTTCCTGTTATAGGATCTTCGGTATATTGAAGATGAATCAATTTCTCCTGAAGCTTTTTAACTAATGATCCTTTAGAACCTGTATCTAAGATAGTAATATAGTGTAATATATCTTTATTGTATATTCCAGTAGCTTTTACACCTACTATTTTCTGTACAGACATTAACCATTTCTTTTGCCAAGCTTCTAAATCAGCAGTACTTTCTTTTTTAGTATCAGAAGAACTTGGTTTATCTGTACTATTATTATTTCCAGTAGTAACTTTCTTAATTAATTTACCGCTAGGGGTAATATAATCTATAGGCTTAAGCCCTATCTTAGTTTGAATGGTTACATATTCGCTATCTTCTCCACCATCTGGTGAATATCTGGTCAATCTCTTACCGTTATAAGTAATATGTTTCCATCTATAATCATAGCAAGCTGCTAATAAGTCTTTTTCTTTTGCTTTCTGTGGATCATCTATTCCAGCAGCAGCACAAGCTTTCTTAAACTCTGTAGCAGCACCATATCCACCTCTATGAACAGACCAAGACCAACAACAATCTTGCATTGCTCTAGAGAATGTATTTGGATTAAAATATCCTTTTAAAGTACTGATCATTTGAGAATAATATTCTCCACCATCTAATACATATTCCCATTCATTATCAATAAATGTTTTCTTATCAGCTTTTACTGCTTTTAACCATTTATTTTTAAGATCTGTATAAGAGGTAGCTTTACCATAAGTATTAGCATAATATTTATCCCAGAACCTTTGAGCAGATCCAGGCTCATTATCATAAGACCAAATAAATTGATATGTACCATATGATAATCCACCATCATCTCCGCAATGTTCGATAGATGTAGGACCAGCATCCCCAGATTCAAACTCTTTTACATATTTGCCTATATAATCTGTAGTAGGAGTAACTGTAGTTTGCTTATTATTATATAATACATTAAGTCTAGCAGAACTTAATTCTCCGAATCCACCATCTACATTAAGATCGTTATCTTTTTGGAATTGCTTAACTACCTTAGTTGTGGCTGGACCCCATTCTCCATCTACATCTATACTATAGCCTATAGCTTTTAGTTTTTTCTGCATTTCTAGTACATCATTACCAGAATCACCTTCTTGTAACCAGTTTCTATCTTCTTTAGTAGAACCTGTATTACCACCGTTGCCATCATAGTCTGGTCTACCATATCCCATGATACAACTATCGTACTGATCAATATATCTATAGCAGCATTTATCAGATTTATTACCTTCAAGTACTTGAAGTGTATTTCCATCTTTATATACTGTTGCTCCTACATGATCAGATTCTCCATCTCCACCCCAATCATAGTAGATAATATCTCCACGTATAGGGTTGTATTTAGAGCTGTTTCTGCCTACCCATTGTCCTTTAGATTTAAACCAATCTATACCGTCAGGGCAATAACAAGTATTAGGAATAATAGTTCCAGAAATACCTACTTTATATGCAGCCGCTGATATAGTAGCATGGCACCAAGGATCATCCATTGACATTTTGTACGATCCAGATGGGCGTTGGCTATTATATGTTTTAATAATAATATCATCTGTACCATCAGCTTCATTATAACCAAGCCAGGATTGAAGCTGATTAATATATTTATCAAGTATAGCACCCATAATAAAACCTCCTTAAACAAAATATGGGAATACCAAACACGGTATTCCCATACAGATTAATTATTTCTGCTCTTCAGTGGAAACACCAGCAAGTTCTGGCAGATCCAGATCGATCAGCATGTTTTTAACTTTTTCTTTCAGATTCTTCGGAACCTGATCGATAGTCTTTTTACCTTTAATAATAAGTGCTACGTAAATTGCAACCATGGAATCCATAATCGATTCCTCCTTTCTTGAAAAAACAAGTTTTAGTAAATCTATAGCAAATTTAATTTTGCCCGTCATTTATTATCGGCATCGAGTAATGCCTGCACTTCAGCTCTGAATTTTTCAGGGACCTGATCAATTGTTTTTACACCTTTTGATACAAGTCGATAATAAACCATTGCCATCTTAGTGCACCTCCTTACTCTTTATCATTTTTAATTTAATGTTTGACCATTCAGAATGTAAATTGAAAGATTCTGAATGATATATTATTACTATGAATAGTATTCAGGAGGGGCTGTTTACTATTCAGAATACATTAAGAATATACTAAGAAAAGGAGAAAACTTATGAAGTACACACACGAAGAAATTAACAAAAGATGTGAAAAATATTTTGAGGAGTTAACTGAAAAAGGAATTGATCCTGATGAGATCCAAGATTTATGCGTTATATTCTTGGAAAATGGAGGACGTAAATACGTCCCAAAATGGTACTCCAAAAAGAAAGCTCTTGAAGAAGATTTTGAAAAAGAATTGGTACCATTTGCCGAAGACAATAAAGATGCTGTATATTATATTGATCCAATATCGTATGCCGATGATTTATATGAGAGACTTTATAATATATTAATAACTCTAACCAAAAGAGAAACTTCAGTTTTATATTATAGATTTGGTGAAAATCTTACATTAGATCAGACAAAAAAGATATTTAATGTTACAAGAGAACGAATTCGCCAGGTGGAAGCTAAGGCATTACGAAAAATAAGGCATCCATGGAGATCAAGAAACATAAGAGATTTTGTAGATGCTTATAATTCTGGAATGTTTTATAATGTTTATATAGACAAACCTGAATCTATATCAGGTAGTAATGACTTTTTAAAAGTTTTTAAAGAAGCTTGTGATTACCTGACAGAAAATAAATCAGTAGATGTATTAACCGAACCTGTAAAAAAGAAACCGTTAGTTCGTAATGTTGATACTAGTAATTTATCATTAGAAGAGATTGCTATAGTATGGGACGAATATAGAAACGTGTTACTTTCTAATCCAGATGCAGTAGTTACTAAACCTAAAAAGACTATTGCTGAGAAAATTTCAGCTAAAAGAATTAAAGATGATACTATAAGTGAAAATATAAGAAAAATAAAATATATTTGTAATAAATACTCCGTTCGTAGTAATGCTCATATCCATACAGAATATATGAAATATATGTCAAATTTATTTATGTATATTAAAATGGATCCATGTACAGCCTTAAAAAATAAAGAAACGGAATGCAGATTGAAATTTTCAAAATCATTATTACGGGAAACAAAAGAATTATCAGAAAAGCATAATATTAATATTAGTGCTATTTGTGAACATATAGCAGAGTATTATCCTTGGAGTGAGAAATGGTTCATAACAGCGTTATATGCTATGGATTTTGAATGGGCTAGATATAACACCGCATTGCTTCCAGTACCACTCAGCAAAGCAATTTATGAAATAACTAGATATCATAATGCCCTTAGATATTACCGTATCCCTTTTATCGAAGTATTAAAAGAATATGATAAAATAGCCGGTACAAAAACTACAGAAAATGTATTGGCAGAAATGGAAAAATTTATAGACAATAATAAATGCAAAGGGATAGTGCGAGATATTATAGAAGAGTATCCACAATATGAAAAATCCCCATTTATATTTGTTTCAGAAGATGATAGAAAGCATTCAGCTCTTGATGGACGTGATATTGATAACAACTGGAAAAGAGAGTTCAAAATATCTAAAAGTATATACGATGGAAATTCAACAAGAGCGGAAAGATTCAAAACAAAAATAAAATACAGCACTTCTGAACGTAAAAAATCTATTGCTGATCGTAGAAGAGAAGTTGGATTATCTATTCTTAAAAGAATAAAAAATCACGAATACGATCCACCCAATTTTTGCTCTATATTATCTGAAGCTTATAAGCTGATATATGGAAGCCAAGGTTCAATGCGAATATATCATTCATTACAAACCATGAAAGACTATAATTACAATGCATTTGAAAATATTGAAAAATATATTGATTTTGTGAATAGTAATACAGATTGGGTTTTAACGATCATAAGCAATATGGTTAAACGTCGTATTATTGATATTAAGTATAATACTATAGATTTTTCAAGATCATGTAATTTAATCGATAAATATATGGAAACGAGATCTATTGAAAGTGTAATCGATGGTACAATCTATAGAAATATAGAGGATTATGATGAATTTGGATGTAAACTTCCACAACTTGATCATCATTATGTAGCACTTTTTGATATAGTATATATGTTGAAAGCTTGTTGCGAATACAAACGTTTCTAAGATAAGTAATTAGTGGGATGGTAAATTTACCATCCCACTTTTATTTTTTATTTAAAAATTATTCTTGGCTGATTTTTATCTTTAAGTATAGAAGATGTTTTATCATCATATACATAAACAACCTGAGGATCTGTATTCTTAGTAAGATGCTTTCCATTACCGTCTACAAGATTATCACATATTAAAGTAATCTTAGTAAAATCTTGTACGTTCTCTTTATCGAAATCCTGGAAGCATACTAAGCTCTGGTTATCTCCTTCATCAGAACCTCTGTAGATACAATCTTTTAATGTAAGAGTCCATTCGGTATTATTTACATTACTTACACGAATACCACCATTATAACCGAAGTCACAATTCTCAATGAGAATCTTACCGCCATTTACTACATTATAGAAGCTAATGTGATTATGACCAATCTGATCAAATACACAGTTTCTAATAATAACTCCACCATTAGTATAATCATCTTTATTAATACCAAATTCCATTACGTTATATACCTTATGGTTAGGATCTTTGAAGTTACATCCATCAATAACTGTTTGTCCTTTAGTAGGAAGACTTAACAGAGTTCTACATTCTACATCATCATCCTTCTTAAAGTCTACATTAACGATAGACACATCTTTATCTCCATTAGCACTAACCATAGTTTTATCAGTAACTTTCATAGTTACTCCTTCTATGATTACATTACCGCCATTAACAGTAATAGGAGCAGATATAACTGTATCTTTAGTACCAGAGATAATACATTCTTTATCAAGAGTAATAGGTTCTGTATATTCACCAGCAGCAAGAGAAACAATATCACCATCTTTAATTTCTGTAAGCTTAGTAGCTACATCTTCTGGAGTAGTTTCTACTACAGTCATTCCATCTAATAACTTACTAGCATCTTCAATACGTTCTACTAATTTACCGTTTACATATACATCAGACTGATGCATAGCTTTAATAATATATGTATATGGTAATCCTATTTCAGTATCACCAAAAATGACTCTGTTCTGAGAAAGAAATCCTCTAATAGGACGAGGTCTTACATTCTTAATATCACAACGAATATTAGCCATTACTAATACCTCCTTTATATATTTTGATATTATTATGAAGTTAGACAAAAAGTGTATATCACAAGAAGTGATATACAATATATTTTATAAATGATACTCTATATAACAAGTTTATTTATAAACTTGTTATATAGAGGTCTTTTTAGGTAATTTAAACTTGTCCCCACATTTTAAACACATAAAGCCTCTATATAACAAGTAATTTTTGTTATATAGGGGGTAATATAATGAGCGTAATAATGAGAAATATATGTGGAGGAAGTAACGGAGGATCATCTAAAGGATTTCCTCCTGGAGATGCAACTAATATATCTGTTAGATCTGGGTCTAGATGTGCAAAAATAAAATGGTCTGATCCAGATAATACTGTAGAGAATGGTACTACTTTATCTACTTGGTCTAGTACTATTATAGTTAGAAAAGAAGGGTCAGCACCATCTTCTATTAAAGACGGTACTATCATAATTACTAATACTACTAAAAATAAATATAAAGATATTCCATATATAGATAGTAATGTAACAGTAGGAAAAACTTATTATTATAGATTCTTTACAGTATCGACAGATAAGGTATATAATACTGATAGTAATATGATATATAGTATAATTATAGTACAATTCGGTAGCATTTTAAAAGACAATAGTTGGGAAGCTATAGCTGCAGCTTCAGAAGAAGGGTCAGCTTCTGATATATGGAAAGTTGGAGATGAAATAGATATTACTTTATCTGGTACTTTTAACGAAACTATTACATTACAAATATGGGATTTTAATCATTTTGATAAATCAGATGGTAGTGGTAAAGCCGGAATATGTTTTGGTATGAAAAACTTAATGAAAGAATGCGAAAAAATGAATAATTCCGATACTAGTACTGGCGGTTGGAATGATACTTATATGAGAAATACTGTTATGCAGAATATTCTTAAGAGTATGCCTTCTAATTTGCGAAATGCTATTAAAGAAGTAAATACATATGCTAATGCAGGCAATCATAGTACATCGTCTAGTATAGGTAAATTATCTAAAGATAAAGTATTCTTACCAGGATTTGCAGAACTTGTTAGTAATGATTGGACTTCTCAAGATCAATGTACAACAGAGACAAACCAGAAAAAATTTCCTATATTTACAGATAATAATTCTAGAATAAAGAAATTATCTAATGGTACTGGAAATGCCAAAAGCTGGTGGACCCGTTCACCAGCTTACTCCGACAGTTGCTACGGTTTCTGTGGTATCGGTAGCCCGGGCTACGACACCAGCAACAATCCCTCCAGTAATAGTAGTGGCTATGGCGTGTGCTTCTGCTTTAATGTCTAATTTTATTGTATTTTCAACACTTAGAATAAGTATATATTATACTTGTGAAAGGAGTTGAAACTTTATGAATGAAGAACAGTATAAATGGTTTTTGAAGAATCATATTAAGCCTTGGGCTAGGTTAGTTAGTGGCGGCAGAGAGATAAACTGCCGCTGCTTTTATTGTCGCGATTCTGACGATGAAAGACATGGGCATTTTTATATTAACGTAGATTTATCTGGAAATAAACCTTCGTTATATAATTGCTTTAAGTGTCATGCTAAAGGAGTAGTTACCCCAAATAAATTATTAGAATGGGGATTATTCGATCAAGATCTGTCTATAGATTTAGCAAGATATAATAAAAAGATAATGAATCTATCACAGAATATGAAGTATAATGATAAAGCTAAATATTATTTAAATAATTATAATATAAAAGATGATAGTTTATCATTATTTAAACTTAA
>ERZ894180.1265-NODE-1265-length-16147-cov-6.435558_pt1 | contig 16147 bp, 15 predicted proteins | sample MGYA00380278_ERZ894180 | MGnify/ENA primary metagenome ERZ894180 (study PRJEB32331, sample SAMN06328450) | human gut metagenome | biome: human gut microbiome; feature: stool | host: Homo sapiens | collected 2013-02-24 ...
TCAGCTTCACCTTGTTCTTCTTGATAGCCTTGCTGATGGCGTTGCTCGTCTTCTGGTAGGCATTGGTCACGGCTTGCATTCCCCATTGCGAGAAACTGTTGTTCGCTCCACTCTGGTCGATGTTCATGTTGCTCTGCATAGCACCGCTCGCCACATCTTTCGTGGTCTCACGGAACTGGCTGCCGGGGACATACAGTCCCTCCAGTCCGTCCGTGTCATAAAGCGAAAGCGAAACCTTTATCAGCTCGTCATCCACAAGGATGGAGTTGATGCTACCCTTCACTCGCTGCGAACCGAAACCGCTCATGGTGGCATAGAGGTACGACCCTTTCTTCACCACGGTCTCACCAATCTCAATATCGTCCAACAGTCTCAGCCGCACCCTCGACCCGTCCGTAGCCTTCACGTCCTCGTCAATGATGGCCTTGATGAGCTTTGGCTCATGCTCGTTCTGCGTCAGGGTGTTGAAATAGTCCGAAGTCACCTTCACCTTCTTCACCACCTCCTGTGCCTTGTCCTCCTCGTCCAGTGCCTTCACCGCCTTGCTGTCCTCGGCAATCTGACCTTTCACCTCAATCTGCTCCTTGGGAGGCCCAGCCTGTGTGGTATCCTGGGCCACGGGGGCAACTGCCGCCTGTCCTCTCAGCCTCGCTTCGGCGAGTGCCTTGTTGAGTGCTTCGAGTGCTTCCGCTTCTCGCGCCTTGGCATCGGCCACTTCGGCTGCATCGTCCTTCTCTTCTGCCTGACGGACGAGTTCCGCAAGGTCTTCTTCTGTGTACTTGGATTCATACGCTTCTTTCTCTTCTTCGTTGTCACGCTCAATGTTATCAACAGCCGAATAGTCTGCTATGCGACCATACGACTTCGCCATGTTCTCATACTTGCCACCGATGCCGTCACCATTCTTAATCTGCGCTCCGGGCAGGTTGGGGTTCAGAAACTCGGTGGTCTGCAGGTTCTTGTCCTGCGTTTCCGCCACCTCCGTATTGAACATGTCAAAGACAAAATAGCCTGTGGCAATCAACGGGATGTACACGATGGCTGGCAGCATGTACTTCGGCTGACGGAAGTTTATCTTATCTGTTATTCTCATCGCTGTCTGATTTTGATGTTACTGACTTGTCTCGATTCTCCTCGTTGGTTCGATGCGTCACGGGAGGAGTGATGCAATGGGCTGCATTCATCATCTGCTTCATGCGCCCTTCCTGCCGCTCGATGGCACTTGCAGCCTCCGTCCGATGACCGTAATACCGCACCATCCTGTAGATGTTGATGCCGAAGCACGTGGCGACAAAGCCGAAGACGATGACGAGAAACAGCGTCTTGTGGGCATTGGCAAAGCCTTGCACCTTAGCCGCCGCACGGTCTATCCTCGCGGTCTTGGCAAACTTGCGCCCTGCCGCCACCTCCTTCTCATATCGCTCCTTGTACTTGGGGTCGTTCTTGTCGGGCATCTCTTCGCCCACAAGCATCCGTCTGATTCCTTTTACACTCATACCGCTAGGATATTAGAAGTTTGACTTCGACTTCTGCTCAATATCCTTGTTGAGCAAGGTTCTCCAGTTCGTGATGAGCAGTCCATGAGGATTGTTCTCCGTCCTCGGCACGCGCTTCACCTGTCCCGCCGTCACCAATTCACGCATCAGAATATTGCTCCTTCGCTCTATCCTTTGCCTACCGTAGTAGGTGAACTCCATCTTCTCCTTGTTGAACTTGATGCTGTCGCAAAAGATGCTGAACACGGCACTCGTACCCATGATATTGTTGTAAAAGCCCTTTTCCTTCAGCGTATTGTACTGCGCCAAACCAGTTTCATCGACCAAATACATCGCCTTCTCCATCGAATAGCGGATGTACTTGTCATCGGGAGCAAGCGTAAAGAAGTAATGGTGGAACATCTCGATATGGCTCTTTGCCTCCACATCCAGCGTTTCCTCCATCGTGGTGCGGTTCACCAGTATGGGCACGTTGCCGTCCAATACATACACCTTTTGCTGCGCGTCCGTCACCATGCAGCGCGCCGTCCAGATGCTCGACACCGAGATGATGATGCAGCCCATGAGGAACGCAGAGCAGATGATGCCCACCAGCTTGATTTTGTTTTCTAAGTTCTTGATTACCATACGTTACTGCTTGTTTGAGGTCTGATTTCTCTTCATTCTCACATATTCACGGTGCAGGATGGTGTATATGTCCTTCTCAACTTCTTCCACCAGTTTGGCGTAATACTTGATGCAAGCCTCTACGTAGATGCCTTCGTATTTCAGTTGGATCCACACCCACCAGATGTCACGTTCACGTCTCCGTCGATTTCTGTAGATTTTGGCACGATGCAAGCGATAACTCAGGTAATCTACCATAGGCACTACATACTCGTCGTTATCCTCAAAGCCTTCTGCCATCTCCTCATACTGTGGGTCGATGTAGTTGTTTTCGGAATTGAAAAACTCTTCCTTTGCACGCTTGTTGGCAAACGCCATGAATTTCTCATCTTTGAGCCAACGCTCAATTTCATTTTTTGCTTTCATTTTTCTTGATGGTTACTTTTATTTGTTTCAATAGGAGGTGCGGTGACTCACCGCACACTCACATGTTATCTCATCACGGTCGCCATGGTTCCCGTAGCCGTCATCTTGGCTTGTTGTGCCACGCCCTCGCCGAAGTTTCGGGTTGAGAAGGCGGTGTCGCCCTCTGGTATCATCCATGCCGCAAGGTCGGGCACGAGGTTCAGGCATTTCAACGCCACGATGCTCGCTGCCATCAGATAGCCTGCCGAGAAGAACGAGTTTTGCAGATAGGCTGCCATCGTCTGCTCACTGGCGGTGATGGCCGTCAGGTTCTCTACCTGTATGCAGAGCACAATATCAAACAGCAACAGGACGTAGAAACCGACGAAGTAGAGCATGGCTCCGTAGAAATGAACTGTCAAATAACGGGTTAGCCACTTCGCCCACGCTCCTTCCCACTTGGGCAGCAACGAAAATGCCCATTGTATTGGACCGAATATAGTGAGCATTCCGAGCAATATCTGCTGACAGTATATCGTCGCCCACCAACCGATGCGGAACACGATCAGGGCTATCAGCATCACTATCTTGTCGATGCCCACCACGGCCCCTGCCGTCAGTGAGGTGAACCACAGTTTGCTGGCATCCTTCTCCATGTTGGTCACTTCGTCCACGCCCGTCTGCTCCATCGTCGCCTCTATCAGGTTGGGGTCTGATGTGCCCTTATGCGCCACGTCTGCCTGTGCCTGGAGGTCAGTGTACATCGAGTCCCTGACATATACCAACTGCTGCACCTCCTCAAACTTGTCGGAAATTTGGGTCGCCTCTGCCTCATAGAGGTCGTGGGTGTAACTGCCGATGCAATTGGGAATATAGGATAGAAAATCCAATACGCACCAGCTGCTGCCGCTGTTGGTCATGCCTGTGTCAGCAGGTGGGTACCACCAACAGAGGATGATGCTCACCACCAAGGGCTTGAACAGTTTCATCACGTCCAACGGTTCGTTCTTCACCATCATCTTGTAGGCCATGCTTGCCGCCACGATGATAGAGAACAGTGCCGCCAATGCCATACACATTTGGAGGATCCACCAGAACGGCCCTTGTGAGCCTGTGAAGGTGGCATCGGTCAGGAACTCGTTGGTCTGGAATATCACATCGTCAATCTCCTCTTCGAGGATGTTGATGCCGAAATCGCTGAGTATGTTGTCTGCCATCAGTGCCTGGTTCTATTGTTGATAATCTCTTTGATAAACTCTATGCCTTTCGGTGTCCATGACAGATAGAAGTGGTAGAAGCAGCGCATCCTGCCTGTGACATATACCGCAATGCCCTTGTCCTGAAGGTCTTCACGCAGTTTCCACATTCCATATTCCTTGGTGATGATGCCTTCCTCTTTGAGGGTCTTCACAATCTTGCCGTAGTAACTTCCGACATATTTGTGAAGCTTTGACATTGAAACTACCTCTAAATCAGATGGCATATAATGCTCATCAACGATGGGTGTCCTGCCGATAACGCTGATTCGCTTCGGCATCCTTGACATCTCCAACTGCCACTTGCCGTTTTTCCTCTTGGCGGCATAGAGACGTAACTGTATTTTTGATATTGATTCCATAGCTATTTCTTTATTTTATGTTCTTTCGATAACAGGAATGACTCCCACGCTCTTCAGTTTCTCATAGAGGAAGCGGCGACCTTTCTGTGTCCATTTGGTGTTCATGCGCACATCCTCCGTACCGTCCTTGTGTTTAATGAGGTAGGTCTCGCTGGTCACATAACCGCAGTCCTTGTAGTCGGCATACAGAATCCACTGCTTGCCACGCTGATACTGGATGTTCATCTCCTTCAGACGTCGGTTGAAGCGGATGGACGACTCGCCATAGTCCTGTGCTATCTGTGTGACCAGGACACTGCTCTTCGTGGCAAGGATGATGTCAAGGTAACTCACCTTGTCCTTCATCTCCGTCACCTCCTGTTGCAGGTCATCCACCTTGGATCCCAACTCAACGATGCGTGTCCTTTGGTGTTCACACTCCTGTTCGACAAGCAGACGCTTTTGTCGTTCTTCCTTCAGATTGACTGCTAACCGTATCAGGAAGTCTGGCTCTGCCAATGCCTTCTCGATGGTCTGCTGTGTCATATAGGCACCATGCTTGCGGATAGAGGGGAGCACCTCCGATGTCACCCACTTGCGGAAACGTTTGGCTTCGGGTTTGCGACTGTCAAGGATGACATCATACAGTCCGTCTTCATTGATAAAGTTTGTAACCTGTTCTCTTCCAAGACTATCCGAGATGGGGTACTTTGAAAGTACATCATCCGAAAGTCGTTGTACCAACTTGCTGGTTTTTAGTCCAAGAACTCTTGCCACATCAGCCAAACAGAACAAGGGTTGCTCTGGTGTTCCTGTGGTTCGGACTGCTCCAAATTCCTCGTTGTTGAAAATCTGAATATCGTTCATATCTCTATGCTGTTTTGTGATTATTTCTTCTCTTCCCTTATTTCTATCTGTTCACACTTTCTTCACCCTCACCGCTGTTGGCATCATCGCCGTCAGTGCCTGTCGAGCTCCTCACGCCCTTCATGTTTTCCTGCCAACGGCTCTTGGCATCGCTGATGATGCTGCCTTTATGTACTACACGGTCGTTGGTGGCTGCCAAGAGGGCGGTAGTCTGGCTTTGGGTGTTGAGCTGCACAAGGTATTTCAGTAGTGTCTCGTTCTGTGTCGTCAGGTCGGCATAGATGCTAAGATACTGCCGCTTTCTCTGTGCATTGGGCATATAGGCATCCTTGGTGGCTTTCACGGCACACTGGTACATATTGTACAGTTCCTCCCACCGACGCTTGTCGTTGATGGTGCCTCCTGTAGGGATGATATGGTCTATGTTCGCCTTCATCTTGTCCAACTGACCGTTGATCTTGCTGCTTTCGGCAAGCCAGGCGAGGTCTATCTGTCGGTCGGCTACGTTCAAGGCTTCCACCTCAGCACGCTTGGTGAGGGCAGAGTCTATCTTCTCCGCATCATCTACTTGGTTGTAGAGGTTGATGCCGGCAAGAGTGCGGAAACCTAACTTGTTCTTCTCTGCCGCTGTCTTCTTATAGTTGTTATGTAACAGCCAATAATAGAACTCAGGGGTGAGAGAACCGCCACCTGTCTCCATCACCGTTATCTGGTTCTGCTTGGAGGAGTCGTGGTTGTAGGTCACGCTCTGGGCTGTGGCTTTGATGGTGGTTGCTACCGCCATGATGAGTATCATTGTCTTCTTCATGTCCGTTCTTCTTTTGTTTACAATCCGTCAATAGTCAAGTTTTCCTGCCACTTTCCATCGGCTGAAGGCATCTTCCAGTATCTCTTCCTTCGTCCTCGTCCGATACACCTTCTCCTTCCAATAGCCCATGCGCAGCTGCACATACCGCCATGTCTGGAAGTAGGCTTGGTTCAGATGTTTTTCTATCAGGTCCAACGAATTGTTGATATTGTCCAACACCATCAGCAGGTCGGAAGTTGAACAGGCTGCCGCTCCTGTGGCATACAACACGAGGTCGTTGACGCTATGGTAGAGTTGGCTTCCTTCGTTGTATATGTTGTCGATGGCTTTCTTGTTGATGCTGATGAGCATCGTGTCAGCCAGTTCGATGTGTTTCCGCTTGATGACCTTATCATTGAAGTCCTCCAACAGGTTCTTGTAGTCACTGATGCGGTCGCTCACCGTCTGGTAGGTGCTCTTCACGTTCAGCACCGTGCGCAACGACTGGTACATCACATCGATGATGTCGAAGGCCCGGGTGTATTTGTCCAAATCCACATTCAGTTCCTTGTATTTGCCCACCTCTTCACTGCTGTATTCATGCAGCAGTTGATTGCTGTACTCCAAAGTGCTGCGTGCCAGCAAGAGGCTGCGCTGCTTCTTGTGGTCGTTGATGTATGCTTCCACCGATACCGCATCGAATCCCCATTGCGCCAAGGCTGTATTGGGGAAGAGGGTAATCAGCAGGAGAGCTATGATGATGGTATGTCTCATTCTCCGTTCCTCCCTCAGTTTTCGTTCTCGTTATCTTCACCATTCCCTCTGTTAGGGTCTGCATTCTCTCTCCATCGCTCGTAGCACTCTTCAATGAGTGTCCTTCTGCGACCTTGGTCTGCGTCGATTGAAGGAAGAATGTCCTTCAGCACGTCAATGATGCTGCGCTTGTAGTGCATCATTTTTTCTAATGATACCAAGTCGGCGTAAATCTTGGTGATACGGCTATCTACTTCACGGGCTATCTCCAGACGGTCGCTCGACCAGAGCAGGTGTATCACATCGTCATTGTCAGCAGTCTGTGTCGCCTCGCTCTTGGCATACTCCGTAGTGATGCTGCACGTCGGGAACTCCTGGGCTATCTCCGAGATACGGCTGTTCACCTGCCTCGTCTTCTCCTCGTCAGAGGCATTCGGGTCAAGGGTCAGCACATCCACCACCTGTGTGTCGGTGTATTCCGAGGTCAGCTCCCACGATATTTGCAGTATCGCACGGTGTATCTTGATGCCAAGGAAGTACTTGGGCTTCCTTGCAATGGACAGTGTCGCCTTGAAGGTGATAATGCCGTTGATGTTGGGCATGGTGGCAGTTCGGACGTAGGTGTAGCCGTTCCACGAACCGGCACCTTGCCACGTGAGATTGTAGGCTGACTTCACATCCTGCATGATGGCAGGGATGCGGTAGTAGTCATCGGTGGAGGTGGCATTGTCGTTAGCCGCCTCGCTCTTGGCATTCTGTATGTCTGCCAACTGCTGCTGCCATGTCGCCAATTCCTTCTTCAGGTTGTCTATCTTCGTCTTGTTGACATTATGTTGCTGCCGCAAGGCAGGGGCTTCCTCCACAGAGGCATTGGCTATCTGCGTGAGCAGGTTCCTGTTCTCTGTCTCCAACTGGCTTATCTGCGCCTCCAACAGGGCTATCTTGCTATTCGCCTCACGTTCCTTCTCGTCCAGTTCCGATAGGTCGAGATTATTTTCTGATACGCTTGTCCTCATGGCGCATTCCTTGCTGTGGGCATTGAGCGAACCGCCGCACTCACGGCACTTGTACTGCGTGCTGCCCTGTCCGAGGGTGACACCGTCCGAACAGGTGACGCTGATGGTCACGCTCTCCACGCCCTTCAGTTTGGCGGCATCGGTGGCTTGATAGTAACGGCGTGCGTCACTGCCGATGTAATAGACATAGCCCTCCTCGTTGTCGTTATACTCCGAGAGACGTGCCTGCAACTGACGCTTGAAGGTATTCAAGTCCATGCTGTAGGAGTCGAAGACATCCTCATACACCTCTTCCACGTTGTTCCAGCTCTTGGTAACGTGTATCTCGTAGGCGTAGGCCTTCTTGGTCTGCTTGCCGCCACGGCTGATGATGTACGACGACATCCAATAGTTCATCGTATAGGTGAAGCCGTCGCTCTGGGCGTTGAGCTGCTGCACACGGCTGCGGCTCCATCCGGCATGGTTCTCCGAGTTGGCCAGTATCTGCTCTCGCTGCGTGCTGTTAGGGTAGAAGTTGGGGTCGGAGGTGTTGATACGATACCAATGGTCACCGTTCAGAATACTGTTGTCATCGGTCGGCGGATAGTAGTCACAGAGGCTTACGCTGCCTTGGTCTCGTCGGGCAATGTACCAACGCTGTGTATAGTAGTTGCCCTGCGTCTCGCTCAGATAGTCTGTCATCCACGAGGTGATGTTGTAGTTGGAGAGGTCGAAGAGGGCTGCCACGTTGTCCTCGCCACCCACCAGACTAAGGAGTGTGCTGCCGATGCCGTTCTCTGCCTGTTCATAGAGGTCATGGTAGTTGTCATAGATGTCGATGATTTTACTCACCTTGCCATTGAAAAGGTCGTTGAAGGCACTCTGCTGCAAGAGTGCGCCTGATGCCCCGTTGATACCTGCCGTCGCCAACGATGCTCCCATATTGTAAAGCGTCTCGATGTCGGCGGTGAGGTTCTCCACGGTGAAGTTGCCGGGCACACTGGCGATGTCATCCAACAGCTGCTGCCAATCTACATTGCCTATCTCCGAGAGTTTGAGGATGGCGGCTATCTCTTGGTTGATTTCCAAGAACTGAATGTCGGCAAAGGTCAAGCTACTGTTGGTCACGACACTCTCAAACTGCATACACAGCGACTTTGTGTCGGCGCATATCTTCATCAGGTAACTGCCCCAGTAGAGGGCGGTCTGCGGACTTTTCAGCATCATTCCTGCCACCGTCCATATCTTGGGCATAATCTTGTTCGCCACCATATTGTGGATGCGGCGGTAATAGTAGTTCTCCGTGCTACTGCTCCAAATGCCGAGGTCGGTGAATGCCTTGCGCTCCAAGAACTTGGCAGCGAAGATGCCGGCAGTGGCAACCTCTGCGGCATTGTAGTGCTTCAAGATTTCGCCCACCTGCTCGTTATAATAGCTCTCTGCCATAGCTCCAGCACCGAATGCGGCAGCCATGGCGGCAACGATCTGCTTGTCGTAGTTCACGCTGTAATACTGCGCATGAACCCTTCCCACGACAAGTGTAAGACACATATATATTATAATAAGGTATAAACGTCTCATTGCTTCACTACTTTACGTTTTTACTACTTTCAGTTTCTACTATTCCACTACTTTACTACTTGTAGTATTTACTATTGGTAGTATTCACTACTAATCGTATTTACTACTAATCGTAAATACTACCCAGCCACCGTTCCCGAAAGTTTTGCTTTCGGGCATCTGGGCTTTACGTCTATTCCGGGATTTCCGTTTCCATCAATCAGCCCCCGTGCTCGCCGTGTCAGCGGCGAGTGGCTCCATCGTCCGTCAAATTGAGCACATGCCCCGCCTCATTGACCTTCTGCGCAAATGCCAACGACTTCCCGATGCCACTGGCATCCCAATCTCTGCAATACCGCTCGATAGCCTCCTGATGTCTGCACTTCAGTTCATGCTTATAGAGTTTCAATGCCTCCTTCTCAGCTCGCTCGGTGGTGTAGGTCATATAGCACTCGTGCGGCTCCTCCACACCATACACTCCGCTCGTCGATCCACGTCGGATAAACACCTCACGGAAGAAACTTCTTCCCTCCTTGTTATCCAAGCGGTTGACAGTGAATATCTTCTTGCAATCCACATCCGTCAATCCTAATATCGCCTTGATCTCGTCGAATCGCTCACGAAATTTGCTTTGGTCGAGCAGCATCACCACGTCGGAGTTGTTGATGATGGCTTCCTTCACGATGGGACTGCCGATGATGTCCTGTATCTCCTGTGTCACTACGCCCACGCTCGCCCAGAACTTTCGGGCTGTCTTGTATAGGTACTTGATGTACTCGGCCATCAGCGGCGAGGCGATGGCTTTCCATGCCTCCTCGATGACAAGGCACTTGCGGTTCTTCTTCAGGCGCATCTTCTGCAGGAACACGTCCATGATGATGAGCGTCACGATGGGGAAGAGCTGCTTGTTCTCCTTGATGGCATCCACCTCGAAGACGATGAAGGTCTCGTCGAACAAGGTGCTATCCACGTTCTCGTTGAGAATCTTGTCGTACTTGCCGCCACGGTAGAAGTTTTGGAGCATATAGGCGAAGTTGTCGCAGTCGATGGTGGTGATGTTGTTCTCGATGCAGATCTGGTCGAGACGCTCACAGGCGAACTCATAGAATGAGTCGAAGGAGAGGGTCTTCACGCTCAATGCCATGCGCCGTTCCTCCAGTCCCTTGATGAGTTTCTCCACCTTGTCGTGTATCTGCGTCAGCTCCGTGCCGCGCCGCTTCTCCATGGTGGAGAGGTTTTTTCTCAGTGTCTCCTTCTGTGAGGAAGGATAGGGCTGCACACCGTTGAAATAGAAATCGTAATACTCCGTCACCAACTGCTCCACGACACGGAACTCCAGTTCGGGTATCTGCGTCTCCGAGCCTTTCCATATCAGCAGTATCAGGTTCTTCAGGAAGTCTATCTTCTCAATGTTCAGCTCCCGCTTGCTGATGTTGAAGGGGTTCATGGTGATGGGCTTGTCCTCCGTATAGGCGATGTACTTGCCGCCCACATACTCGCAGAGTCCCTCATACGAGTTACCCGTATCGACCATGACGATGTCGGTGTTCTGCTCCCACAACTGACGCACCACGCTGTTCATGTGGAACGACTTGCCGCTGCCCGAAGGACCCAAACAAAAAAAGTTCGAGTTGTCGGTCAGCTTCTCCTTTCCCTCCTTTCCTGTGATGTCGATGGCTACGGGCACACCTTGGCGGTCGGTATAGTATATCTTCAGCGGGGTGTCCTCATTATGCACGATGCGCTCCTTGTACATCAGACAGGTGGCGGCATCGCCGAGGGTGAGGAATCGGTCGTAGTCGGCATTCATGCCATAGCAGTTGCCGGGGAGGAACTGCAGGTCAACGTGCTGGAACAGCCACTGACCGCCAAACTGCATACCGAGATTGCTTACTGTAATCATTTCTTACTCCTTAACCTTTTAACCTTTTTCGCGGCAGCGTACCGCTGCACATACTTTACCCATTCATAAATGCAATAGTCTTTGCAAAGGGTAGTCCGGATGCGTAAGCATCCGGACTGTCTGCTTCGCCGGGCTCACTTTTATACAGGGCGTGACTCTGTGTAGAAGTGAGCCTTTTGTTCTAATGGGATGCTGGCGTGAGACGTTACCTTGATTTGTCCAGCGCTTCCTTAAAACTATCAGAGCCCTCTATTCCGCGATCTATAAAGGACAATCTCAATCATTCATAGCGATTTCGGGAAGATTTTTAATTTCTAATCTGCTTGGAATAACTATAAACTTATCGCTTATGGAATACGTCTCATTCTTGAAGAATATCATCGTTTTTTTGTTAATTCAGCATCAATTTCTCTGATTCGCTTGTTCAAATTGCTGATTTCTGCTTGGATAGGTGTCACAGCGGTATTCCTCGCGGTATTAGCTACCGTTAGACGACTATTCAGACTATCAATCTGCTCCTGCAAAGATTTCTTTTCTTTTCCTTTGAAAAGGCCCAAAGAGTCCCTTTCTTTTCTCAATGTGGCAATTTGATCCTCAAGACTGTTTACCGCACTCACTTCAGGGAGCAAATTAATGCTGTTGTCCAACTCCGAAATTTGACCTTCTATTTTTGCTTTTTCTCCTTCTAATGCTTCTTTCTCGTCTTTATGCTCTTTCCAGTAATCAGCAATTGCCTTTTTTTCTAACCGTTCTAATGCGGCGTTTTCTTCCTTGATCCATCCAGCCATAAGTGTCTTCCAGTTTCCGATGCCTGTTTGCTGGGCAACTCTATAGAGGGTAATTGCTGCTTCATGTATGAAAGGTTGGTCGTCAGTTTTTGCAATATTGGCAACACTCTCCCTAAAAGCATCAATAAGCATTCCAAACAAGACGTAGGTATCAGCTTTGTTTGTTTTGGTAATAATGCCATATCCATTTTTCCATTCTGTAAAAACAAAATTACTGCAAATCATTTTCCCTAAATCTGTGGCAATGTTCATAAGTGCGATTTTATTTTCTTCACGGCGCTCAATTTTATATTTGTCGTCGATGATGGAAATACAATTCACGAGAACCTTAAAGACAGCTTGTCTCTTGTAAATATCGTTGTCTACAAGTGAAGACTTCGCTTTGCCGTAGGCACTGTAAAAAATTGCTTCGATATTGTTGGGGTCGTTTTGCTCGACCATGTTATAATATCTTTCTGTCTCGTCCCAATCCTCTTTTTGCTTTGCACGCCTTGCATTTTCGAGATATTTTTGAACAAATGAAGTGTTATCGATCTGGACAGTGCCTCTAACATCGACAGTCCCTTCAATCATCATCCGCTTAGCTTCTTCTACAGAGTATTTGCACCCGCAGCTCTGACAAACAAAAACGCCTCCATCTTTCATTAAATCTGTGCTACCACACATCTCGCATGTTAATCGCTTCATCTTTTTTCCTCCGATATTGCTTCAGAATTTTTCCTTTTAATTCGCTCATTCAAAAGCGAATTGGGTTTTAGCGTAATCTTTAGTTTATTTCCAGTGGCGTTCAGTTCCACAATCTTGACAGATATTTTGTTTTCCAAATCCACAAACTTCCCATTACACATAGAATCGGGAAAGCGGGTTTTCAGCAAGCGGTGCAAACACTTGTTTTATTTCAGCGCTTGCCTCAATATCAACCACTACTACACAAAATAATAATACCACATAATCTGAAATAATCAATCACGATTGCGCCAATTATGAATAAATCGAGAAATTTTTACGAAAGCCCTTGCTTTTTTCCACAGGTGCGCTATAATATTAGCACTCAAACACAAAGAGTGCTAAATAAGGAAGCCCTGAATCAATCGGCAGGGGATTCCCAAATTAAGGATGTGTATTGATTATGGAAAAGCAGCAATTCAAAGCGGAGTCCCAGCGTCTTCTTGACCTGATGATCAACTCCATTTATACCCACAAGGAGATTTTCCTTCGGGAGATCATCTCCAACGCCTCCGACGCCATCGATAAGCTGGCCTACACGGCGCTGACCGACGACAAGGTGGGCATCAACCGGGATGAATTCGCCATCACCATCACCCGTGACCCCGAAAACCGCACCCTGACCGTTTCCGATAACGGCATCGGCATGTCGAAAGACGAAATGGTCGAGAATCTTGGCACCATCGCCAAATCCGGCTCTCTGGGCTTCAAGCAGGCCATGGAGAAGAACGAGGACATCGATATCATCGGTCAGTTCGGTGTTGGCTTCTATTCTGCATTCATGGTGGCTTCCTCCATCACCGTCATTTCCAGGAAGTACGGCGAGGACAAGGCATGGAAGTGGGTCTCCGACGGCGCGGACGGCTATACAATCGAGGAAACGGAAAAGGACGCTCCCGGAACGGACGTCATCATGACCCTGAAAGCCGATACCGAGGACGAAAAATACTCCGAGTATCTGGAAGAATACGAGATCCGCAGCCTGATCCGCAAGTATTCCGACTATATCCGCTACCCCATCCGGATGGAGGTCACCAAGTCCCGTCCCGTGGAGGAGCCGAAGGACGAGAACGCCGAGGGTGAGGACAAAGCGCCCAAGTACGAGTCCTACACCGAGATGGAGACCCTGAACTCCATGGTGCCCATCTGGCAGCGGGACAAGAAGGACGTTACGGAAGAAGAGTACGAGACCTTCTACCGGGACAAGTTCTTCGACTACAATAAGCCCCTGCGCACCATCCACTACAACGTGGAGGGCAACGTTTCCTTCAAGGCGCTGCTGTATATCCCCGGCAAAGCGCCTTACGATTTCTACACCAAGGATTACAAGCGTGGATTGCAGCTGTACAGCAGCGGCGTGCTGATCATGGACAACTGCGAAGACCTGCTGCCCGAGCATTTCCGTTTCGTCCGCGGCGTGGTGGACAGTCAGGACCTGTCCCTGAACATCAGCCGTGAAATGCTCCAGCACAACCGCCAGCTGACCATCATCGCCCGGAACATCGAAAAAAAGATCAAGTCCGAGCTGAAAGCCATGCTGGAAAACGACCGGGAGAAGTACGAGGAATTCTACGCCGCCTTTGGCCGTCAGCTGAAGTACGGCACCGTCTCCGACTACGGCGCGCATAAGGAAGCGACCCAGGATCTGCTGCTGTTCTACAGCCACAAGCAGGGCAAGCTGGTCTCTCTGAAGGAGTACGTAGACGCCATGGCCGAGGGACAGGAAAAGATTTACTATGCTCCCGGCGAGAACAAGGAGCGCCTGAGCAAGCTGCCCCAGGTGGAGACCCTGACGAAGAAGGGCTACGACGTGCTGCTGTTCACCGAGGATGTGGACGAGTTTGTCCCCCAGACCCTGATGACCTATATGGAGAAGTCCTTCTGCAACGTTTCCACCGAGGATCTGGGCTTGCAGACCGAGGAAGAAAAGAAACAAGCGGAGGAAAAGGCCGAGGAGATGAAGGGGCTGCTGACCTTCGTGAAAGAGACGCTGGGCGACCAGGTCAAGGAGGTCAAGCTGTCCTCCGAGCTGGGCAGCCATCCCGTGTGCATGACCCCCGCCGAGGGCATGAGCTTCGAGATGGAGAAGTATATGAAGCGGGCGAATCCTGAGTTTGCCTTCCCCGTGGGTCGGGTGCTGGAGCTGAACCCGGAGCATGAGGCGGTGCAGGCCATGCAGAAGGCCATGACCGAGGATCCCGAAAAGGCCAAGGATTACGCAAAGCTTCTGTGCTATCAGGCACAGCTCATGGCGGAACTGCCGCTGGACGACCCCTATGCTTACACCGAACTGGTGTGCAGGCTGATGAAGTAACTCCTGTAAATAAAAGGATTGCTTTTCCTGCGTCCGTATGATAAAATATCCCCACCGAAAGAAAGGGAGGGTTTTGTATGTCCTACACATATTCGTATATCAGTGACGCCCTGTCCAGCGGGTTGCTGTTCGGGGTATTCAGCGGCGTTCCCACGACGCTGATCGGCATTGCCACATATGTCCTGAGCGCCCTGGGTCTTTATACCATTGCCAAGCGCCGGGGGCTGAACCACCCGTGGCTGGCCTGGATTCCTGTGGCCAGCGCGTGGATCGTGGGTTCGCTTTCCGATCAGTACCGCTATGTGGTCAACGGGGAGAATAAGTCCAAGCGGAAGGTTCTGCTGACGCTGAACATCATTACCACAGTGCTGAGCCTGGTGATGGTCGCGTGCGGAATCGGAATGGTGGCGCAGGCGTTGATCGGCGCTGCGGGAGGCATCGACGAGGAGGCCATGGTGCAGGCCTTGATAGGGCCGCTGGTGGGCGTGCTGGGGCTGTGTCTGCCCCTGGCAGGCGTTGCCATTGCCTACGCGGTGATCTATTACATGGCGCTGTACGATATCTTCAAGTCCCTTGACCCCGGCAACTGCGTGCTGTTCCTGGTGCTGAGCATCGTGTTCAGCGTGACGGAGCCGTTCTTCCTGTTCTTCAACCGGAACAAGGACGGCGGAATGCCCCCCAGACGCCCCGAGCCGGTCTGTATGCCCCCGGAACCGGACTGGTGCGATAACAGCCAGGACACGGGCAATACGGATTTCCTGTAATAAGACAAGAATCCTGCTTTTCTTCGGAAAGGCAGGATTTTTTATGGTGTCGGTGGGATTTTTGAATGTCCGCTTTGTGCGGGCAAATGTTTCTGGTGCGGAACCATCTTTTTCCTGCCAGCCGGTTGACAACCGGGAAAATATCCAGTATACTAGGCAATATGCAATAAAAGACGGCTTCATTATTGGAGGAAATGACAAATGGTTATCAAATGGGATGTGACCATCCCCAAGCTGTCCGGGGATACCCCCCGCAGAGCGTACATCTATCTTCCGGAAAGCTACGACGAAGAACCTGACCGGCGGTATCCCGTCATGTATATGTTTGACGGGCACAACGTGTTCTTTGACGAGGACGCGACCTTCGGCAAGTCATGGGGCATGAACGACTACATGGAGCGCACCGGAAAGCAGCTCATCATCGTGGGCGTGGAGTGCAACCATCAGGGCAACTGCCGGTTGTCGGAGTATTCCCCTGTGACCTTTGAAAATGCCGAGCTGGGGAAGATCCGGGGCAGGGGCAGCACCACCATGAACTGGATGGTAAATGAGTTGAAGCCCTACATCGACGAGCATTTCCGCACCC
>ERZ894180.1277-NODE-1277-length-15997-cov-15.961799_pt1 | contig 15997 bp, 9 predicted proteins | sample MGYA00380278_ERZ894180 | MGnify/ENA primary metagenome ERZ894180 (study PRJEB32331, sample SAMN06328450) | human gut metagenome | biome: human gut microbiome; feature: stool | host: Homo sapiens | collected 2013-02-24 ...
CGCTCAGCGAGTCGCCATATGTCATGTGCATGCGGGCTGGGAGGTAGCACGAAGCCGTCTGCTTGTGCTCCGTATCGTAATTGCGCTGATAGATGCTCCGGGCCAGCGCCGCATCAACAAAGTCGGATGCGATGATGCCAATGTGCTTGAGGTAATCTGACTTTGTATCCTCGATGCCGCTGGGATTGATGTACGGGCTCTTATACAGATGCTCGTTGACTACTCGTGCCGAGGTAAAAGGATTGCCTCCGTGCGACAAGCCCGTGCAGCTGGTGTAGTTGATAGACCAGCAACGCTCCAGGACTTTCTCCTTGGCCCCGTTATCGTCCTCGACATCTACCTCGTTGCGCGTGCGCCCGGACGTTTCCTTCAGCGCATTATCGACCCAGCTGAGCTTGTCGGTTCCCGAGAGTTTGTACTTGTCCTGGGCGTATACCTTGGTGCAATAGGGCTCTTTGTCGCCTGTTTCCCCCGCGGCTTCAAAGCCCCGCGCGTCTTGGACGAGACACATAGTGGCGCTGTCGGAGTGAGCCTTGATCTTGTCATCCCATTCGGTAAGGTCGAGGCCCCACGTGTGGCCGCTTACACTGTTGCCGGCGAGCCTAAATCGACGCAGCAGAACGATCTTTCCGCGAACCTCGCCCAGCGTGGGGACATGGCTCGACGTGTAGAACAGATCGGGATTATCGCCCATAACCTTGGCGAAAGCCGTCGTAACACTGTCATCGGTAGCCTCGTCGTTGCCGCGCGATGCGAGCATGATAAGCGCTTCTCTCGGGTTTTCGCTCAAAAACGTTTTAAAGTACCCGATGACATCGGAGAGATGCAGATAGTCCCCGTCTTTTTTGAATAGGTAGAAATCCCCGTGGCAGATGCCAGGGTTGTCGCCCTTTCCGAGACGGATATCAAAATAGCGAATGCCTTCGAGCAGCTGCGTGGGAATGTAATCCTGCTGGCATTTTACTTGCGAGGATTGGGGCTCAGTGTCGTTGTCCACGCTGCAGGTGCCCGAATCGTGCGTACCCGGGATGCTCAGCTCGTCGAGGAACTTGTTGTCGTCGACGTATTTCATCCAACATGGTCCGTCGACGTAGCTGCTATACGTGATCCAGTCGAGGCTGCTAACCGTGGCATCGTTCTTTTTCATGTCGTAACCGATAAGTTCGAGCTCCCACGGAATGCTCTCACTCTTATGGCAGATCTTATTGTTGTCCTGGTCTTTGCCGTTCGATTCTATTGCCAGGTACTTAATGTCTTTTTTCTCGGTTTCTTTCTCGACCGTGCGGTCTCGGATGATGTAGGTTCCGTTTAGCTGGCGGTCGAACGCAAAAGAGCGGCTGGGCTTGCCGTCATGTTCGCCACTCCATACGTGGATAACCTTTCCATCTTTGTCCGAGTCGCCATCGACCGACCAAATGCTGTAGCCCGTCTTCTTGTGCTCTTCGAAATTGAGCAGGGTGCGGATGGCATACCAGTTTGTATCGTCATTCTTGGTCGTTACGTCCTCAAGGATGAGCTTGCTGGACGTGCCGTCATTAAACAGATGGCAGACGTTGCCGATGACGTTGCCGTCTTCGTTGACGCTCGCGGTACGAAAATAGCCCGCGGGGCGAAGGCGAATGACGAAATTGTCGAGGCTGACCGACGCTGTGGCAGCGTCGTCTGCAAATGCCGCTCGTGGGCCAATGCCCAATGCCGCGGTTTCGGACAGGCTTGCAAGTGGCGACAACGCCGCGAGTCCAAGGCCCAACGTAAATGCTCGGCGGCTGATGGCGTGGTGTTCGGTCATAACTTCTCCATTCGTAGAGTGCGGTTATGCGATAGTTTTGGTCACTATGCTGCTCAGATGTTTAAAGATGCTGGTTTAATTGTCTGCGCGGCGCAATAAATCGGTGGGCGGACGTGTTGGGGTGCTTGTCGTTTTCGTACTGTTGCTACATTTGGAGCGGTTCCGGCGTCCGGCATCCTCGCGTTCGTTGGCTACCGGCATAAGAAAGGGAGGGTCGGTTTACCGGCCCTCCCTGGGTACGAAGCGCTGGGGTACCGTCGCTTGTTTGCACTGCGCCCGTGTTTCCCGCTGCACTCGCCAGTCGCTTAGCGCTTGATCTCGATATCGTCGAGCTTGACGTCCATGGCCTCGGTCTTGGCCTCGGCGATGTCATCGGCAAATTCCAGGGACTTCATCATGGTCTCGACGGCGTCCTTGTGCTCCTCGACGTTGTCGATACGCACATACACACTGCCGCCGTCAACGTCGGTGAAGTATTCGGTCGTTACGCCGCCCGAGTGCGTGAAGTAGGCACTGCGCCAGGTCTTGCCGTTGTACTTAACGGGATCGCTCTCGGTCCATCCAGAGTTGGCCTTCCATTTGGCCTCGTAGTCGAACAGTTCATCGGCGTTCTTGTCAGAGTCGAAGACGGGGATGAAGCGATCGCTGGCGTGCTCGCTCTCGGTGAACTTAAACTGGGCCCTGTCGGCGGTGTCGCCTGCGACGTCGGTGATCTCGACGCCCTCGGGGACCTCGACCTTAAACCAAATGAAGTCGGTCCTCATATCCACGGCTGGCTTTTCTGCTCCACCGCCACTTCCGGTAGCGCCGCCGCTGCCACCGCAGCCCACCAGGGCAAATGCGGCAAAGAGGCTTATGCAGAGGGTGAGAATCGCAAAGGCCTTCTTTTTCATGGTCGTGTCCTCCTCGATCTGTAACCGCCCATGGATTACCTGCCTTTACTGTACGCGTGGACGGCTCGCTCGGGTGGGCCATGTGTCCCATTCTGAGGGCCGGATTTGCGCCGTTAAGTGGCAATATGCACGGGTCCAAAAGAGGGGAGGGCCGGTGCTGTCGGCTCTCCCCGGGGTGAGGTGTCCGTTGTTTTAAAGGGGCGCGTGTACGCGGGCGTTGCCCCAACAGGTTCCTTGTTTATAGATATGCCCCAGTTTGTGACGTCCGGAAGTCCCGAAAGGCGGGCCATGTTTCCCATGTTTGCGGTGCCGACGCCTATCGTTCGTCATAGAAATCCGCGATGACCAGGTGCGCTGACGCTTATGTACTTATGGGCTAGACTATGCACCATTATGTGATCGATGCGGTCGGTCGGTGGTTGCCGCCCGACCGATGTATATGACTTGAAGGTGCATGCGTATGAGCCAAGAGATGATGGACAAGACCTGCCGCGGGTTTGCCGAGGCGCTGGCCGCGCGCGAGCCGGTTCCCGGTGGTGGCAGCGCGAGCGCTTTTGTGGGCGCGCTGGGCGCCTCGCTGTGCGGAATGGTTGCCCGCTACGGTGCGACCAATCCCGCGCTTGCTGATCGTGCGGATGACCTGACGCGCGCGTTTACCCAGGCTGATGAGCTGGCCCAGGAGCTTGTCGAGTTGGTTGCCGAGGACGTTCGTGCCTACGGACAGGTGTCCGCGGCGTACGGTATTCCGCGTGAGGACCCGGCCCGACCGGCTGCGATTCAGGATGCGCTGCACGTGGCCGCCATGCCGCCGTATCGCATTATGGATGCCTGCGGGCGCGCACTGGCGCTGCTCGAGGACATGGCGGACAAGGGCTCCCGACAGCTGCTGTCCGACGTGGCGTGTGGTGCCGTGTTCTGCCGTGCCGCTATGCAGGGCGCGAGCTTGACGCTCTTTGCGAACACCACGTCTATGAAGGATCGTGCACGCGCCGAGGAGCTCGAGACGGCGTGTGATGAGTTGCTCGACACATGGTTGCCGCGCGCCGATGCGCTGGCGCGCCGCGCCTCCGACGCTGCAAGAAAGAGGGGATAGCCATGGCTGAGCTACTGAAGGGTGCTCCCGTCGCCCGCGCTTTGACTGAGGAGCTCGCTGCCCGCTGCGCTGCGCTGCGCGAACGCGGTGTTGTTCCGACGCTTGCTATCGTGCGTGTGGGTGAACGCGAGGACGACCTATCCTACGAGCGCGGCGCCCTTAAACGCTGCGAAAAGGTTGGCATCGAGGCGCGTCGCGTGTTGCTTCCTGCCGGTGTTTCGCAAGACGAGCTGTTGACGGCCATCGAGGACATCAATGCCGACTCGGCTGTTCATGGCTGTCTGATGTTTCGCCCGCTGCCCGCCGGCCTTGACGAGAACGCCGTCGCCGCAACGCTCGATCCCGCCAAGGACGTTGACTCCATGACGCCGGCTTCGCTGCTCACCACGCTTTCGGGGCGCGGCGAGGGTTTTGCCCCCTGCACAGCTGAAGCCGTGCTTGCTTTGCTGGATCATTACGGCGTTGAGCTGGACGGCGCCAAAGTTGCCGTGGTCGGACGCTCACTGGTAATTGGCCGCCCCGTTGCCGCCATGCTTACGGCGCGCAACGCAACCGTGACGACGTGTCATACGCATACGCGCGATCTTGCCGCCGAGTGCTGTGCTGCCGACATTGTGGTTGCCGCCGTTGGACGCGCGCGCACGATTGGCGCAGATGCGGTCCGCGAGGACCAGGCGATTATCGATGTTGGCATTAATTGGGACGAAGCCGCTGGCAAGCTGGTCGGCGACGTCGATTTTGATGCCGCGGAGCCGGTTGTTGGCGCAATCACCCCCGTGCCGGGTGGCGTGGGCGCCGTGACGACAGCAATTCTCGCCAAGCACGTGATCGAGGCGGCTGAGCGCGCGGTAAAATAGGCGTTTGGAGGCTGTTTAGGGGGTTGGTTAGATACCCCGTGGTCAAAAAATGCCAAATATGAGTACTGTTGCCAAGTTAGTCACATATGTTTGAGATCATTTTGGCTCTTTAGCGATAAGTAATATCGTTAAAGAGCCAATTTTATTGGACGTATGGGGAATTACTAGACTCAGTTTTTGGACAGGTGAGGATTCCCGGCGCCCGGAACAGTGCAATTTGCTGCCACTAAATTAGTGACAGTACTCATATTTGGCATTTTTTGACCACAGGGGTTGCCAGCGCCGTGGTTTCGCCCTTTCTGCGTCGAAGCGATACACTGTTGCCGTTTGATTTCTTCGCTCAAGGAGGATGCGCATGCCGTGCACAACGATTTTGGTCGGTAAAAACGCAAGCTACGACGGGTCGACGCTTGTCGCGCGTAACGAGGACTCGTCCAACGGGGTGTTTGAGCCCAAGCGCATGCGCGTGGTGCACCCCGACGAGCAGCCGCGCGTCTACACGAGCGTCCTGAGTCACCTGACCGTTGAGTTGCCCGATAACCCCATGCGCTACACGAGCGTCCCCGATGTTGTCCCGGGCCACGGCATCTGGGCCGAGGCCGGTTTCAACGAGCTCAATGTGGGCATGTCCGCAACCGAGACGCTCACCACCAACGAGCGCGTCCGCGGCGCCGACCCACTCGTGGACTACGTGCCCGCCAAGGGCAACGAGGGTGAGGACGGCTATGTGCCGGCGCAACCTGGTGGCCTGGGCGAGGAGGATATGGTGACCCTGGTCCTGCCCTACGCCAAGTCCGCCCGCGACGGCGTCCGTATCCTGGGCGACCTGCTCGAGCGCTACGGCACCTACGAGAACAACGGCATCGCCTTTAGTGATGTGGACGAGATCTGGTGGCTCGAGACCATCGGTGGTCACCACTGGATTGCCAAGCGTGTGCCCGATGACGCCTATGTGACCATGCCCAACCAGCTGGGTATCGACAGCTTTGACCTGGATGACGCCGAGGGCGCCCAGGCCGACCATATGTGCTCCGCCGACTTGCGCGCCTGGATGGCCGAGTGGCATCTGGACCTGACGCTGGGCGTCGAGGGCGACGGCCCGGCTGTGGTCTTTAACCCGCGCGAGGCCTTTGGCTCGCACAGCGACAGCGACCATGTCTACAACACGCCGCGCGCCTGGTACATGCAGCGCTGCCTCAACCCCAGCGACGTGTGGGATGGCCCCGACGCCGACTTCACGCCCGAGAGCGACGACATCCCTTGGAGCCGCGTGCCCGAGCGCAAGGTGACCATCGAGGACATTAAGTACGTGCTTTCGAGCCACTACCAGGGCACGGAGTACGACTGCTACGGCAGCAAGGGCACGCCCGCCACGCGCGGCGCCTATCGCCCCATCGGCATCAACCGCAACAGCCAGCTCGCCGTGTTGCAGCTGCGTTCCTATGCGCAGCCGGCCTATCGCGCCGTGCAGTGGATGGCCTTTGGCTCCAACTCGTTTAACGCGCTGGTTCCGCTGTACGCCAACGTCGAGACCATGCCCGAGTACTATGCCGACACGCAGGCTCGCGTGACGTCCGAAAACTTCTACTGGGCCAACCGCCTGATCGGTGCCCTGGCCGACGTCCGTTTCCATGAGTGCGGCCGCGCGGTCGAGGATTATCAGGAGAAGATCGGTGGCATGGGCCACAAGCAGATCCATGACGTCGACGCTGCCGTAGCCGCTCTGCCCGAGGCCGAGGTGCCTTCCGAGCTTACACGCGCCAACGAGGCCTTTGCCGAGCGTGTTCGCGTGGAGACCGATGCCCTGCTGGGCAAGGTGCTCTACACCACGAGCTGCGCCATGAAGAACTCTTTCGCGATGAACGACAACGTGAGGTAGGGATTTCCCGTCGATCGAATAGCGCTAAAACGCTTTGTCGCTTTCGCTCAATCTTGGGTACAAGAACGCCAATGCAGTTGTTTGTGATTGGAGACAACCATGGTTATGAAACTCGATCAGCTTGTTAACGGCGCCATTAACGTGGGCTTTGGCGCTGCCGCCGTTGCTGTCGAAGGCGGCAAGAAGGTCCTCGACGACCTTAACACCAAAGGCGAGCAGGTCCGCAAGGACACCGCCACCCCCGATATCGCCCGCAGCGTGTCCGACATGTTCGAGCAGGCCGGTGGCACCATCTCCGATCTGACCGAGCGCTTGGGCATACAGGGCGAGACTGCGGCCCAGCGCGTGCTCGACGAGCTCATCCTTGCCCGCGTCCGCGTTATGACCGCCCCTGAGCGCACGGCCTTCCTAGCCCATGTGCGCGACATCGTCGATTCGGTCGAGGACAACGTGACCTCGGTGCCCGTCGAGTCCGTTGAGCCCGACGATGCGAAGGATACCGAAGAGGCCGAGTAGCAGCGCAGATGGCAGATTCCACCACCGATTACAACAATCTAGATCCTTTGGGTGACGAGGCGGCGGTTGTCGATGAGGTCGATGCCGCCGTCTCGGGCGCTCGCAAAAAGCCGCGCGCTGTCGATATGGTGCCCGAAGAGCCCGACGCGATGGCGCCGGACGAGGAATACCAGCTCACGCCGGCGGGTCGTCGCGAACGCATCGGGCAGATTGTTCGCTTGGTCAAAAAGTACCGTGTGTGGGATAACCTCACGCCGGTTCGCTTGCGCCGCCTGCTCGAGGAGCTCGGCCCCATGTTCGTCAAGATGGGGCAGATTCTGGCCAACCGGTCCGAGATTCTGCCGCAGCGCTTTTGCGATGAGCTGCGCCGTCTGCGTTCCGACGTGGAGCCGGTGCCGTACGAGGTAGTGCTCCGCTGCTTGGAAGAGGAATACGGCCTGCGCCTGGGGGAGATGTTCGATGCGATCGACCCCAATCCGCTTGGTAGCGCATCGCTCGCGCAGGTGCACCGCGCTCGTCTGGTGACGGGCGAGGACGTGGCCGTTAAGGTGCAGCGCCCCGGTGCGCAGCAGGTTATGGCACAGGACATCGATATCATCCGCTCGGTGGTGCGTATCGTTTCCAAGTTCGTCAACACCGATCAATTCGTTGATCTGCACGGCGTAGTCGAGGAGTTGTGGACCTCGTTTCGCGAGGAGACCAACTTTTTGGCCGAGGCCAAAAACCTCAACGACTTCTACGAGTTCCATAAGAGCGTTCATGGCGTGACGTGCCCTAAATCCTATCTGGACCTGTGCACCGAGCACGTGGTGGTTATGGACTACGTCGACGGCATTTCGATCGCCGATCCCGAACGCTTGGTGGCCGAGGGCTATGACTTGGAAAAGATCGGTGCCGCGATTGTCGAGGACTACTCGACGCAGGTGCTCGATGACGGTTTTTTCCATGCCGACCCGCATGCGGGAAACATCATTCTCAAGGACGGCATCGTCTACTTTATCGACTTGGGCATGGTCGGACGCATGTCGAGTCACGATCGCGGTATCGTCAAGGATATGATTTTCGCCGTGGCCGAGGGTGACGTGCCCAAGCTCAAGGATTCGCTCATGCGCTTCGCCGTAACGCGTGGCGACTCGGCCGAGCTTGACCATTCGGCCTTTTTGTCCGATTTGGACTTTATCGTCGCCGACTTTGCGGGCCTTGACCTGAAGGATCTTGATATCGGCGAGTTTTTGACCTCGTTGTTAAACCTCGCGCGTAAGAATGATGTTGAGCTGCCGAGCGTGGTAACGATGTTCGCGCGCGGCATGGTGACGCTCGAGGGTTTGCTGACCGAGTATATGCCCAACGTCAACATGATCCAGATTATCCAGACGCACATCAAAAACGAGAAGAGCGCCTATGCGCGCGCGCGTGATATGGGACGCGATCTTGCCGCGAGCAGCTATCGCGCGGCAAAAGGCTCGCTTGAGGCAGCCGAGTATCTGGGCTTGGCTTCGCGCATGCTCACGCGCGGCCAGCTTAAGGTGAACACGCAGATCATGAGCAGCGATAAGGCGCTGCGACAGCTAGGTGGGATTATCGACCGCATGTCGATGGCTATCGTTATCGCCGGTCTGTTTATCGGTTCGTCGGTGGTGTACTATGCACGCATCGAGCCGGTTGTGTTTGGTATCCCAGTCATTGGCTTTATGGGCTACGTGAGTGCGCTGGTGCTGGCGCTTATGCTGGGTCGCAATATCTGGCTCAACAGCCACGGCGGCAAGCACTAGAGGCTGCGACCGTCACCGCATTCTCCTATCGCAAACAATAGCTTTTACCTTGGGCTTCGCCTGCGTGCGAGGCCCTTTTGCGTGATAGCATATTGACGGTTTTAATCGATGGCCTAGATGGTGGTGCGGAGACGCACGAATGCGCGGTTTTCCTGCGCGTTTGGGAGAATCGGGGTGCAAGTCCCCGGCTGTACCAGTAACCGTAATTCCTCTTGGCTCGGAATGTTCGCGTCGCAGATCGGACGGCGCGCCCGAGTCGTTAAGGTTAAGTCGGATCGCCTTCCATCTTGCATGCGGCTGCGGCGTATGCCGCCGGTGTGCATAGGGCTCTGGAGGGAAGGGGGACCCCGATGGGGGAACTCGAGCGCAACATGCGCGATGACGTGGGGCAGCTTCAAGGCAACGCTCCAAGTACAGACAGTAGGAGACAAATGGATATGTTTGAGGACGAGTGCCAGCGTTCCTCGCTTCGTCGCCGTGGCGTAATCGCGCGCGGTGTGGCAAAGCGCTGCCTGGTGGCATTCCTGGCCTTCGCGATGGCCTTTGGCACCACGCCGGCTCAACTGTGGGCCGAGGGCGCCGAGGGCATTGCCGAGGCTGTGGCTCAGGCTGCGACGCCGGGCGAGGACGCAGCGCTTGCGGGCGGTACCGCCGAGCAGAGCGGCACCGAGGTCTCGGATTCCGAGGGCGCGCCTGCAGCTAGTGCCGCCACAACAGAGGCAGCAACTGGCGACGAAGGCTCGGCGACGGGGGAGAGCCCTGCTACGAGCGAGCAGTCTTCGACGGCATCCGCTGGCCAAGCAGGATCTGCCGCCGCGACTGCCGTCCAGACGGAGAACCCGACAGAAACCGGCGATGTCGCCAAGAAGCAAGTCGAGGTCTCGTTCTCGATTATCGGCACCGATGCCGACGGCAAGGCTCAGACCTGGGTGGCACCCACGCAGCTCAAGCTCGACGAGGGCGCGACGGCTGCGGATGCCTTCGTTAAGCTGCAGCAGAAGACGGGCTTCAAGGCAGACTACGATCCGAACACGGCATACGGTTTCTACCTCAAAAGCATCACATCCCCGAGCGATGGCCGTACGCTTGCCTTCGATCCGACGACTTATGCCTTCTGGCAGCTGTTCGTCGACGGTGCGTCTTCCTCGGTTGGCGCGAGCAGCGTTAAGCTCACCCAGGGGCAGAAGGTTGAGTTTGCCTATACGGCTGGTAGCGCGTCCCCTGTCGTTAAGGACCAGGTTGCCGCAAATGTGACCGTCATTGGTCGCGATGCCCAGGGCAAGACTCAGGCTTGGGTCGATAACGCGCAGTATGTGGTGACGTCCGGCTCGAGCGCGCTTGATCTTACGAAGGTCGCACTCGAGGCGAACGACATTGACGCCGTTGCTGCGGGCTCCTTCATTCTGAGCCTTAAGTACAACGGTGTTGAGCTGGGTACGCCCCAAGATTATTCGACCTATTGGCAGCTGTTCATTAACGGCAAGTCGAGTGACTATACGGCGGACAATGTCACCATCCATGCCGGCGATACCGTTACGTGGTTCTACGGTGGCTGGGGCGACCAGCTGCCCTCCGATTCTGTCCATGCTTCTGTTCAGGTTCTCGGTAAGGACAAGGACGGCAAGCAGCAGGTTTGGGCTTCGACGGGCCAGACGAGTCTCAAGGCAGGCTCCACTGCCAAGGATCTCCTTGAGCAGACCGGCCTTAAGCTCGATGCTAGCGAATCGTCTTGGGGCTGGTTCCTCAACGGCATTTATTCGCCGTTCGATGGTAAGTCCTATGGCTGGGATGCTGCGACCAATAGCTATTGGCGCTTCTACGTAAATGGCAAGTTCGCCGACGTTGGCGCCGGTGCCTACGAGCTCCATGAGGGCGATGCCGTCACCTTTATGTATGGTGCTGACGCCGATGCCCTTCCTGGCCAGGTTCTTGGGTCTGTCGATGTTATCGGTCCCGATGTCAACGGCAACAATGCTCGCTGGGGCTCGGCAAGCAACGTTTCTCTGCCCGAAGGCTCTACTGCCCAGAACCTTATTGAGACGGTTCTGAAGGCCAAGGGCGTTACGTACAACGGCTCCCAGAGTGGTGAGTACTGGTCCCTCAATTCCATCAACTCGCCATTCGAAGACGAGACGTACGGCTATGATGGTGCGACCAACAAATATTGGCACCTGTATATCAATGGAGAGCCCTCCTTACTCTGCGCTAATCAGATTACGCTCAAGAGCGGCGATAAGGTCACACTTGCCTATACCACCGACGATTCGGCCATGCCCGATCCCGACAAGATTGTCGTGGACCCGGGTGCGACGACTCCTGATTGGGATGCCGAGTGGGCCGGCTACGGCAACAGTGGCAACGGTTCGACCGTAACGGATGCCAAGACGCCTGCGCAGGCCGCCGGTCTTAAGTGGGCCTTCGATTGGAAGGCCGAGTCTGGTCAGCAGTATGCCAACTGCAGCGAGCCTGTCATCGCTAACGGCTTTGTGTACATCGCGACCGAGAACGAGCTCATTAAGATCGATTCGTCCACGGGCAAAAAGGTTTCCTCTGCGCCGCTTGCCTCCAAGGTGAGCTATACCTCTCGTCCGATCTATACCAATGGTCTTATCATCGTTCCGCTCAACGGCGGCGCGGTCCAGGCGATTACTGCAGACAAGCTGATCTGCAAGTGGCTGACGCCTGGTTTGACGGACTTGACGCAGAGCTCCTGCACCGTCGTTTCGGACGGCGAGTACGTCTATGTAGGCACGGCTGATGGGAAGAAATACGTCAACGGTTCCTTTACGCGCATCAAGATCGCCACAGGCGAAGTCTCTTGGCAGAACATCGACGCAGCTGAGGGCTATTATTGGACTGGCGCTGCCCTGACGGATAAGTACGCCATCGTCCCCACGAGCGCGGGCACGCTTAAGTGCATTGATAAGACGACGGGCGATGTCGTTTCGACCATGAAGCTCGGCGCTCTCGCGAACGCCGACTGTGTCGCCGATCCGTCCAATGGTTCGACCTTCTATCAGATGACGCACGATGGAAAGCTCCATGTGATTTCGCTTTCGGCGAAGGGCGTACTGAGCGAGCAGAAGACGGTCGACCTGGGTCTTACGAATAACATGAGCGCCCCGGCGGTGGCTGGCGAAAACTTGATTGTCGGCGGACAGACGGCTACTGGCTCTGCTCTGGCTCTCTATAATCTGAAGACCGGTAAGACCACGATGGTCACCGCTGCTGACGGTAAAGAACTTCCGGCCGGATTTAACGGTATTGCTGCTACTCCGTTGGTGAGTGTTCAGGGCGGCAAGACCTATGTGTACTTCACCGTTAACAGCGCGGATAGCAAGGATTACGTCAACTACTCTGCTGGTGGTGGCGTGTATCGCTATACGCTCGGCGATGCAGAGGCGACGCAGATTTATGATGCGGCTGGCCATTACCAGCACTGCGACTCCCCGGTCATTGCCGATGCATCTGGCAACCTGTACTACATCAATGACTCGGGCACGCTGTTCAAGCTTGGGGCCGTTGAGTCTTGGACGGTTGCCTTTAATTCCAACGGCGGGTCTGCTTGCGACACTAAGTTTGTTGCTACGTCCGATGGCAAGCTGGTCAAGCCGGCCGATCCGATGCGCGATGGCTACACTTTCGGCGGTTGGTATACCGATGAGCCTTGCACGCAGGCGTACGACTTCAGTACGCCGGTGACGGCCGACCTGACGTTGTATGCCAAGTGGACCAAGAATGCCGTTAACCCTGGCGGTAATGGCGGCGCTGGTTCGAATGGCGGCGGCGGTTCTGGTACCGGTACTGGTTCCGGCACTGGCGCTGGCACTGGCACGGGTTCCGGCTCCGGCTCGAAGGGCGGCGCTGTCGCCCCGGGTCATAAGCCGGTGACCAAGACGACGGTGTCGACCAAGACCGAGACCAAGGACAACAAGTCCGACCAGAAGGACTCCGATAAGTCCGATAAGAAGGACGAGAAGAAGTCTGACAAGAAGGACAGCAAGTCCGACAAGAAGTCCGATTCCAAGTCCGATACGGGTGCTGCTTCCACGACCACTGCTAAGAAGTCCTCTAGTGCTGCCGAGCAGGAGACTGGCGCCAATCCGCTCGCCATCGTTGGCATCGCCGCCGGCGTGATTGGCCTAGCGCTCATCGCCGTCTTCGTGCTGACCAAGCGCGGCAAGGGTGACGGTAATGCCCGATAAGCCCAAGGAGACCAGCGGGCAACAGCCCGACTCCTCGTTTATCCAGCTCGATGATCCAAAGCAAAAGGGCGCCGCTTCGGCGGCGTCCGCCCCTCATCGCAAGGCGCTCCTCGGCGTTCTGACCGCTGCGTGCGCCATTCTGATCGTCGTCTCGCTGGGTTTCGTCCATCCTTCCACAAGCGGTGCCTGGTCCATCGACTGGATCATTCAGACCGTGACGGGGGAGAGCGTCGTAGCGAAGGACGCCAGGGGGTCTGACTCGACCGCCGCTTCGGGTAAAGCTGAGTCCAAGGATTCCAAATCTTCGGATGGTGCGAACGACGAGTCTAAGGGTCCGGATGAATCTGACTCTAAGAAGGAGTCCGAGTCTTCAGACAAGGAATCGGATAAAAGCTCGGATAGCAAGAAGTCCGATGGTCAGAACGGCAAGAAGTCTGGAGATAAATCCGCTGCCCAGAATACGGGAGCCGACGATACTTCCAAGGTGTCTGGTGGTGCTTCTTCGGGCGGTGGCCAGTCGTCTAATGGAGCCTCATCCTCTAATGGTGGAAACGCCTCCTCGGGCGGCCAGAGCGGCTCACAGGAGTCCAACTACGTTACGGTGACGGTTTCGGTCACATCGAGCGCTGTGGGCAATCCTGTGTCCTCTGGTGGCACCTTTACCTTTAACGAAGGCGCTACCGTCTACGATGCCCTGTGCGCGCTGGGCCTTTCTGTTAATGCCGAAAACTCGCCTCTTTATCACGGCGTATACGTGAAGGCAATTGGTGGGCTTGCCGAGTATGAACACGGCGGCACTAGTGGCTGGTGCTATTCCGTTAATGGCTCACAACCCATGACGGCCTGCAGCAACTACGTTCTCTCAAACGGCGACAACGTAGTCTGGTATTACGTGACAGGCTAGAGGCCTCGACATAGCGCGCCAGACGGGCGGTTCGGACAAACATCCGGGCTGCCCGTTTTTCATGCGTAGAGGACTGGGTCGCCGGGTCTCTCGGCAAACAAAAAACCGGTTGGAACGGGAATTCCAACCGGTTATACATTCAAGCAAATAGTGAATCGACTACGACCGTGCGCCCTCGAGGAAGAAGCGGCGGCTGAAGTAGTTGTACCAGGTGACGAGGAACGTGGCGATGGCCTTCATGGCCTGGTAGCCGATGCTCAAAAACGTGACGCCCACAAACATGTACAGGTCGTTGAGGCCCAGGCCGATCACCGACAGGATGGTGAAGATCGTGAACTCGCGCTTGCGGCTCATGCCTTTGCGGTGGTCGAACACGTACTTCATGCTGAGCCAGTAGTTGACCACGACGGACGTGATAAACGAAACCGTGGTGCTCATCAAAAAGTCGAGGTGGAACAGCTCGACGAGCGCAATGAGCATGCCCCAGTCGATGCCAAAGGAGATAAGACCCACGACGGCAAACTTGAGGAACTGCTTGGTATGAGGTTGTGCCAGCGCCTTGCGCACGTAATCACATCCAATGCGTTGATGAATCGAGCAGAGGATACTTTAGAGCTTTTACAAGGGAAACGTAAGGTCTTTGCCAAGAACTATATGAACTCGCCAAATTTTCAAGAGCTAATCCGCAAACGTTGATAATTTGCCCGTAAACGAACGATGCCCACGGGCGATGCTGTACTGAGCGCGCATTGTCCGTGGGCATCGTAAGGCTGTAAGGTTGCGAGTTACTTGGTCTCGTCGCCCTCCAGGAAGATCTTTCGGGTCACAAAGTTGTAGACCATGACCAGCGCGGTGGCGCAAATCTTGGCGATATTGGCCTCGAGCCCCAGGCCGGCGTTGAGCGCCAGCACGATGCCGTCGTTGAGCACCAAACCGATTACGGACAGCACGACAAAGATGATGAACTCGCGGCGGCGGCTCATGCCTTCCTTGTGCGCAAACACGTACTTCATGCTGGCGACGTAATTAAAGATGAGCGAGACGATAAAGCCGCTGGTGTTGGCGATTAGGATGTTGAGGCCCAGACCGTAGTGGAGCAGATTCATAATGCCAAAGTCGATAACCGTGGCAATGACACCGACGACGCCAAATTTCATGATCTGCGCAAGGAGCTTTTGCATGGTACCTGCCTTAAGCTGGCGCCGAAGCGCCGCGGGGATGACAAACTCAGCAAGTTTAGCCAATCCCCGCGGGTGGTGCTAGGCGCGCTCCTCGATAGCACCGTTTCTATATGCATCGAGAAGCTGACGCAGGTCCTGGATTTGGCTGCGGATCTTGGCGCCAGTATCGGTGTCGCTCACCATGCGGCGACGGTCTGCTTGGTCAAAACGGTTGGTCTCGCTTTCGATGTCCACGTTGCGCGTGAGTGCCTCGGCAACCGTCGTAAAGGCCCGGTGCGACTTGAGGCGGCAGCCGCGCGAGCTCGAGATGAGCGTATAGCCGGCGATACCCGTCTTGGGATGGTAAGCGCGGCAGAAGCCGCCATCGATGACCAGCAGCTTGCCCTCGGCACGGATGGGCTGCTCGCCCTTGGTGGTTTTAACGGGCGTGTGGCCGTTGATGATGTGGCCGGTCGGCGAGCATGCCATGGGCGCGACGCCAAACTCGCGCATGATGTCATCGCAGACCGAGGGCGACTTGGTAAGCGTAAAGTACGGGTCCATCGGCTCGACCCAGGTGCTCTTATCGGCGATATAGGCGCGCTCAAAGGTACGCACCAGGCGTCCGCTGGCGGGTGAGTTAAAGCCAATCCACAGGTACCACATCCAGTCGAGAGCGTCGCGGTCGCCCACGCGCCAAGCGCGGCGGGCGATGTGGTCGCAAAAATCGAGATAATCGCGGCCAGAGTGCCAGGTGCCCAAGCAGTTCATACTGCTAAAGGTGCCGTCCTCGTTGAGCGGCACACAGCCGTGGAACAGCAGGTTGCCGTTGGTGACCTTGTACATCGAGCCGTGGGTATAGAGGAAATCGATATGGCGATGCAGGTGATCGGCGGTGACGAACTCGGACACGAGTTTGTCGATGATGT
>ERZ894180.1280-NODE-1280-length-15939-cov-23.769768_pt1 | contig 15939 bp, 17 predicted proteins | sample MGYA00380278_ERZ894180 | MGnify/ENA primary metagenome ERZ894180 (study PRJEB32331, sample SAMN06328450) | human gut metagenome | biome: human gut microbiome; feature: stool | host: Homo sapiens | collected 2013-02-24 ...
CACGTTTTCCAACCGATTCACACACAATTCTTCCGAAATATTTACTCATTTTGCCCGAAAAGTGGACAAAACCGCCCGTTTGTCCGCGGGTCGCGGACACTTCGGAAACGGGGACTAACTTTAGTTCAATAAAGTGTCCGCGGGTGAAAGACACACCTTTTCTTGCACATATAATAGTTTGACGATCAAACTTTAACGCGATAAAGTATCTCAAATGATGTCAAACATTTTGAGTCGTTCCTGTACTACGTGTGCCACATATTTCTGTCCGTATTTATTGAAATGTACGCTATCCTTAAGTAATGATGGAGGGATTTTTCCTGCATTAATGTTAGCAGTATCGTCTGAGGTTGGGGTTATGTTGTTGTAAGACAAACCGTATTTTACAATTGAATCATGCAAACTAATGTATCTACTTCCGAACTCTTTTAAAGCAAGAGCATCTAAAGCGTGAATTTTATCTAAGCCGCCATCGAAAGAGTCCCATGTTAATCCGATAATAATACAATTAGGATACACTTTTTTAGCTTTTTTCCATCCGTTAATAATGTCATCTGTGTTGCCCGCTAAATTGTTAGTTCCGCACCAGATAACATAAAATGAAAAATCTGTGTTTGCAATGTTACAAATGAAAGGTTCACCAAAGTAATTAAATGATTCGCTTAAATTATCCACAGTGTACGTATTTCCTGTTCTTTTAATGTCAAAAGTGTGGTTGTGAACAGATACAGGGTTAGTATTACCATACCCCTGTAAGAACATTCCGCTTTGTGAAAGGTTCAGAACAGTACCGTTTGATATAGTGCCAGTGTTATTAGCATAAAGTATGTCAATATTTGTTCTTGCAAAAATATTAGATATACTATCTCCACCAACTGCATACGTGTAAGTTTCAAAATTATTTTCGCTAAAGAACTGCATATAATTTTGTGCTGTTAAACTGTCACCAATAAAAGCAACATTTACAGCATCTTGACGTGAAGCCTTAGCACCTTTAACTAAAGCAACGCTAATTTTGTCAATAACATGTGGTGTAAGAGATTCACTGTATTTTACAGACATTGCGATAATAGCAACATTAGATGGAGAGCCATTTTGTGCTGTAAAGTTAATTGTATTAACACCGGGACTGAGAGTAATATTAGTATTACTTCTAAAAGAGTGCTGAAATATACCTCTATTATCAGTAGCATACACAGTGAGAGTAACTGGAACAGGTGTATAAACAAGTGCGCTGTATTCAGTAAAGAAATTTGAGATGTCAGTGATGCGCGTAGTCAGCTCATAGCCTATAATACCGGCAGATGCATCTTTTAAAGACGAATTATTCTCTACAAATTTAGACTTACCGTCAAAACTGCCGTTAGTAATTGTTTCGTTGTATTCGTTATTAACGAACTGAGAGTAGCGTCTACCGAAAGGCTGTTTTGCATTAATAGTGTCAATTATTCCAGTGTAATCAATATTATTTGAGAATATGGTTAATTTATGTGAAGCCTTAGCACCTTTAACTAAAGCAACGCTAATTTTGTCAATAACATGTGGTGTAAGAGATTCACTGTATTTTACAGACATTGCGATAATAGCAACATTAGATGGAGAGCCATTTTGTGCTGTAAAGTTAATTGTATTAACACCGGGACTGAGAGTAATATTAGTATTACTTCTAAAAGAGTGCTGAAATATACCTCTATTATCAGTAGCATACACAGTGAGAGTAACTGGAACAGGTGTATAAACAAGTGCGCTGTATTCAGTAAAGAAATTTGAGATGTCAGTGATGCGCGTAGTCAGCTCATAGCCTATAATACCGGCAGATGCATCTTTTAAAGACGAATTATTCTCTACAAATTTAGACTTACCGTCAAAACTGCCGTTAGTAATTGTTTCGTTGTATTCGTTATTAACGAACTGAGAGTAGCGTCTACCGAAAGGCTGTTTTGCATTAATAGTGTCAATCCATGCTGCATAATCTACATTGATAGGGTACAGACCATTGATACCATAAGCAATTCCAGAATCTTTCCAGCTTGCATCATAGTAATATAGATGACCGTCACTTTTCAATACATAAATTTTCTTAGTGTCAGTCATATCAGAAATAGCATCAACGAAAACAGGTGCAGTTTGCATATAAGGTCTAATAAGTTGTGATAAACTTCCATCACTCGCCATGCGTTCTATTTTTTTGTTGACTTCTTCCTGTACGTCTAAGTTAGCAAAGTAATTATTGATAAAATCGTATAATTCTTTATAGCTTTTTACTAACGCGTCCTGCGCGTCAAACATCTCTTTCACTGTCTTAAACAGCACAACAAATTTGTTTTCCAGACTTAGCGTTCCATTGAAATCATACGGAATCCCCCGCACACTTGCTACAACCTCACAAGCCTGTGTAATCATCTTGCCGAAATCTGGCAAAGTAGGAAAATCTGGAATCGTTGGTTTATCTGCCATTGTTATACCTCCTTAATAAAATTGATAGAACAATTCTCTGCAATCATCGCAGATACGCTTGTTAAGATTAAGGATGGTATCGCGGAATCTCTGCACTTCTAACGAATAACTTCCGTCAAATCCTTCATCTTCAATCATATCATTGTTATCTGCATGATACGTGTCATTGCTGTTCGTTTTTGTGGTATTTTCTCCATTGCTCACAGCGCTATTATGAATCGTATTCTGCCCCCGTTCCATAGTAGACGCGTAACTCGTTCCCGCAAAATTAATCTGCGGATTGTCCGAGTGAATATTTTGTGTGTCGTTGTTTGTATCAGTTGACGTTGTGTTTTTTGCTGTGCTGTCTCCCGAGATCACACCAGTTCGTGTATCGTCTTTTGTACTTGTTACTTTTCGCGTACTCTTATGAGTAATCAGTGGGTTATACTCAAAAGTAATACTCCGGTACAACTGTTCATAGTACGGCATATTGAGTGTTAGAATCCTTTTCAGATGATACTGAAATTCTCCGATCGTTTCCAGTCCAATCTGTTCCCGAAAATACTGTAAACAGAACGTTTTTTCGAACGCAAGTTTTGCGGTTGCATATTCTGTGGCGGATGCATCGACATAAAAAGGAAAGTCAAAATTGAAGATTAAAGGCACAGCTGCTTCAATCATATTATCAATGGTCTGATTTTTAAGAGGGGAAATCACATGATCGGAAATGACCAACTGTTCAATGGTATTTGTCAATGTTTTCGTTTCGTAGTTATAACTAAGAAACATTATTCCACCTCACTTTCTGTAGTGTTCTGTTCGTGGTTTTCCGGTGTGTCGTTTTCGTTATTTGTCGTGTCAAATACATCAGGTCGGTTAATCGGCGTTACCATTTTAGAGTTAAAACGTACATGGATATTCAAACCATACATTTCATTGATCGCGTCAAGTCCTCTCTGAATGGTTGCCAGATTTCCGTTTCTTGTCAGCTCAATCTCTCCGTCGTTGTAACTCGTTTCTGCGGAAACCAGCCGTTCCGGTTTTTCAACTCCGCTTGCTTCGATTCCGAGATCAGCCAGACACTCTGCTACTTCTCTCTGTGCGGCGGTATCTAGTTCATTAAAAATCGGCTGTACCTTTAAATCAATTGTATCAATTTGAATCTGTTTTCTAAGATCGTTTTTCGCTTTGATGAACGGAATATTTTTTACCCATTTTTGAATAAAATTGTCAATACTTAGTTTCTGCGTAGAATCTCCACTGATTACTACAGGCGTCCTCTGCTGAATGACGTTTACCCTTGTTGACGCTTTTTTCTCCGCAAGACTCTGCGAATGCAGAATAATGCTTAGAATTTCCGGCACGGCAAAAGGTCTGGCGAAAATCAGTGCGCTTTCTTCCTTATCTGTCTGTTCATAATACTGACCATTCATGGCATACGCAATCCAATCAGTAGGAATACCGTAAATATCTGGTTCACCTACCAGATTAACACCAAAAACGCCGAAAAGTCCGGTGATTGGCTCTTTTTTAAACAGGCACATTCCTTGCCATAACAGATAGGAGTTGAGCATCCGTGGCGGAATCTCATCCGGTAAACCGTCATACTCATAACGAGATAACGCCAGATTTACAAACTTGTCAAAGAAGTGCCGGAAATACATTTTTTCCTCCGGTGACGTATTCGGATTGTTTTCCCAGTGTCCCCACACTTCCTTGTTACTCACCCGATACGGGTTAGCATACATATTATCACCTCCTTAATCGTTAGAAAGACCATAGTTTCCGACATCGTCCGTATGCCAGAACGTAACGCCCTTGTTAAACATTGCCTGCAAAAAGTTGATATCATCTGTGACGCAAGCGCCATGCAATCCACAATTAACCGTTTTGACAAAATTCCAGTTTGCGCGCCCGGTGATATTCGGCACTTTGATTCTATGAGTCGCATAACCATACATAGTGAAATAATCGTCAATTACTTTCGCCATTTCCGGCGTTACACACATCGTCTTTAGAGCAATGGTATTGCTAAAAAGCGCTGTCTGAATATAACTTCCTGTAGCACTTCCCTTTGCGGTTGGCGGAATTAAATCGTGCTGTTCCATCTGCGCCGAAATATTTTCGCCAAACATAAAATTGCTTACAGTCTGCCCGATACTGCTTTCAACTGCTTTTCCAAAATTACCACTCAAGACATTTGCAATGGTTGAGATAACACTTTTTCCGGTATCGATATACTGCTGTTTTGTCTGGTAGTCCCAGATAGGTTGTGACTGCGCAATCCACGCTTGATACGCGTCATTAGTCCACGCGCATGACGGGAAATTACTGTACACGAAACCATACGGTGTGTTAGTAGTAGGTTCGTTTTTGTAATTTTTCGGACTGATATAAATAGACGGAATGTTTAACTTTACTCCCTGTCCATAAAAAGAAATTTTTTGATCTTTAAAGTATTCAAGACGATACATATATTGACTACCGTCATGTGCATCTACTAGCAGATACGAAAAAGGATACTGGAATAATTTTTTATTTTTTGGTGTATATCCTGCCAGTGTTTCTGGAAAATGCATTGGAAATTCCTGCGGGGAATTTTCGAAACACAACTGCGGCGCTTGAAAAATAGCTACAATAGCATCAGCATTTCCGCTTGTTGCATAAGCCTGTATTTTTTGTTTCATAGCGGAAAAATCAGTTGTGTTAAAATAAGTCAAACCGGACATGATTTTCTGATTTAATTCTGGTTCCAAAGCGACGCCGTTTTCGTCTGCACTGGCAACAAGACAATAGTTCATCAGTCCGAAACCCATACCAGCGGAACTATTTACAATGTATTCCCCAGTTTCCAGATTTTCTGGTATAAGATTCGCTCCTACTGCATCCTCTGCTTTTGTAATATGTTCGCGCTCTACGTAGCACGGCTGTAACACGACATCATAAAAACTATTTTGAAACCGATCGGGTTCGAAATAAATCTTGAAACTTCCGTCACTCAACCATTCTACGCGCGTCACAAAGCCGAAATACCACTCTTCCGTATACGGCTTGTTTTGAAACGCAATGTAATTGCATTTCAAAAACTCACTCTCATTTCCTTTTCCCTTATACGTCAATTCTCCCCATCTCACGGGCGCGGACTGCTGGAAAGTATGGATTGCTTTTTCTCTTACGTGTGCCAGACAACCTGTTTTTCCGTTTTCGTAGTATCTTACGTGTTCATAATCGTTTCCCCATTCAATCCCGCTTGCTAAAATAACCGTGGTCTGCGGGGAAACTGCCGCCACATCGGTCTGCGGCGGCATCGGAATGAAATTATCCATGTTTCCACCCTCTTACTTAATCGGTCGTAAAGTAAATCGTTGCCGTTTTGGAAGAGTCGAATCGGCTTGTAATCACAACACTCACACTTTCTGTTTTGTTTTCTGTCGGTTTCAGATTCTTCTCATCTTTTGCGATTCTAAGAATGGTTGTTCCCGGAATAACAAACGTATCAGTGGAAGAGTTACCTGCTACTTTTACGTCAATCGCTTTATCGGCTACGCCAGTAGAAGTAACCGAAAAACTTCCTCCGAAGTCAACATCTGTTCCGGCTTTCACCAGTCCAACGTCACTTGCATTAATGGAAGAAACAAGAACCGTCTCTGTCGTGAACACGATGACCGGATAAAACAGAGAGTATGAGAGCATCTCTTTTACCGTGTACGTGTTGTTCCATCTCAGACCCCGGTTTACATTATCCTGTACCATCATACGGTACTGTTCACGGATTTTGAAGAACCGCTTGTCAACCAGAACCGCCACAATACCCTCCGCATCGTTAAAGTTGTCGATTACCACCTGCTGTGCTTTCGGAATCATGCGGTCGAGATTGTAAGCGCTGGCATAACTGTCAACGTTCATTGCCGCTTTTGTGTCCGGGTCGACAAACAGAAGAATGGTATCTTCTTTTGCGGCAGAGGTCGCGCCTGCGAAATTGTACAGCGGGTTCGGGAACTGAATTTTGTCAATATAGGACTGAATTTGCTTTGCCAGTGCGTTCGCGGATGCCTGATCTGTCACCGGGTCAACATGAACCGGGTAAATCTGTCCCGCACGTTTTGCAGATGCAATCAGTTCTTTTGCCGTGATAAACTCATCCCAGTTACAAGCGGAAACGACACTTTCCACTTTTGCCTGAACCAGATTTCTGAGTCCGTAATCATCAAGGAACGCGCCGCGCATATCCTCAAACCAGATCGTCACCGGATAATCGTTATTAAAATTGATTACATGATACAGAGCCATGATGTAACTGTCATAAATGGCGGTCGCATCTTCGATGCTGATATTCGCATCGTGCGCATAACCCTGTGCAAAGTTTACGTAAACTTCCTGTTCTCCGTTTCCGTACGGCATGGCGTTACTGTTCAGCACACGCAGAGGATTTCTAAACGCTTCCGTGCTGATCGACTGACTGGCAATCAGATTCACCAGCGCAGGAACTAGTTCGTTTCTTGCCATCGGATTGTAAGGGTCGGTCAATGTTTTCGCAATATCGGCAATATTATCTTTCGTTGCCACCGGGACTCTGTCACGGTAGTCAACACTCATGGTCTGACGCACGGCGTTCAGCATATTAATATTGGTCATATCAAGTTTTTCTGCCATTGTTTCACTCTCCTTTTCCGCTCAAAATGAGCTGAGACATATCAAGATCATTAATACTCGTTGCGGTTTCTTCCGCTTCCGGCGCATTTCCGCCAAACTCAGTTACTTTTGTGATACTTCCACCGTGAGAAAGATCAGACCAGCGGCTTTTGATTTCGGCAACTGCGGCATCATACTTTCCTTTCAGTTCGTCCCGTTCCGCAACCAGTGCGTCACGCTCAGACATCAGTGCTCCAATGTCGGTATCTTCTGTTTTGATTTTTTCGCTGATGGCGGCGATAGCATCACCGTGTGTTTCGATGTTTCCAATGTCTGCTACAATTTCTGTCCAATACTCTTCAAGTGTCATGTTAAAAACCTCCTTCTTAAATTGGGATATAACCAGATCGGCATTTTATGCCGTTTTGGTTTCGTTGGATGCGGCGGCTCTGGCGGCTCGGGTTGTCCAGTAGACAGATACCGAAATACCATCACCGCGTTGTTCAAACGTTCGGAATCGGATAGATAGCGATTCCCAGCTATCCATCCGGTAATTGCAGTATCTTTCGCGTGTTCGGAAATATAGTTAAAGCATTCATGCGCTTTTTCCTGCCTTAAGCTAAGTGTTCCATCGTCGCTAATTCCCTCCCATCCTTTCATATAGGCGGCGGTTAGTGCGTCCAGATCGGTATTGTCACTGTGTAAAAACGCTTGCAGATTTTCGTAAGTACTTGCCGCGCCTACCGAATACCATACATTCTCGTATAGCAGATATTCTAACTGTGCGTTTCCATCGTCCCGGCTGTACCCGTTGGAATCTAACCATTGGAACAACCGCGTCCGGCGGTCGGTAGCTGAATTATCTGTCCACTGTCCCAAACCATAACCGGGTGCTCCTACAATCGTTCCCTCCCATAATCCAGGATTTACGGTGGATTCCTGCCAAAAATTGCCGCAGATGGCGGAAATCACATACTGGCTGATACCGCTTTGTACCTCAACCGGATATCGGTACAGATACGTCCAAGCACTATATGGGCTCACAAACGTATTGATGGATACCTGTCTTTCGAGCGGGTAACTATCGGTGTGCGCTCCCATCGTATACCCGCCGCCGTCTGCCAGATCATACACCATTTCTGTATGACCGGAACGCCACAAGATATCACCTTTCTTCCATGGCTGATTGGCTGTACCTTTTTGAAATCCTGCACCGAGCAGATACCCGTCCATGCTCCGAGTGGTAAACCATGGGTTGCTTGCTAGAAAACCACCGACCGTACAACAGTAACTTATGAGAGAAGAGCAGTCATAATAAGTAATGCCACCTACTGTCTGCCCCTCACGATACGTTTGGGAATATCCAACGTTTGGATTATTACAAATCTCGATACAGGTATTGTAAGCAAGCGTCAGATCAGCCACGGGTTAAACCCTCTTTAGATACGTAACCAGTATAGACGATGCCATTTACTATGGCTTTCACCAGATACCATTCTCCGGTATAATACCCGTAGTTTCTAACACTTGTTCCGGTTGGCAACGTCAAGATGACAGTTTTATCCATTCCTGCGCCAACACGCAGATTATAGCGATCATTGGTATGATACGCTCCGGCGATTCTTCGGTCAAAACTACGTGCGGATTCTGTCTTGACGCAACTTTCAATGACGTTATGCGGCTTTTCGTCGACGGCTCCTGCATACCGATAGTGAACGGTATTTTCATACGGAAGATCGTAATAAGACCGGACACAGATTTCTTTTCCAGTCTGATCGCCCGTCTGACCATCAATCCCGCCGTTTTCCGACTGGCTGGCGTGGACGATGCGGTTCGCGTCAACCGACATCGTGACATGATGACCAGCCGCAAGGTGGATATCCCCGCGTCTCCACGGTTTACCGCATTTCACAAAACCAGCGTTTTCCAACTGTTCACCGAGATTTCTAGTTGTGCTGTAAATGCTGATCGGAAAACCAGCATTTGCAAGTGCCGTTCCGACAAATGACGAACAATCATAATCGGGACTGTTCCGGTGTACCTGTGAGTACCCGTGCCGATCATCGGCGGCGATTTGTTCCGCCCAGGCAACTGTTTTTTCGATTTTACTCATTGTTTTTTCCTCCTAAGTGCTGGCACAACAAGTTAATAGCGGTTGTGTTCGCTTCTACGCTTTTCCGAAGTTCTTCTATTTCTTCCTTGTGCGCGTCTTTCTCTTTCACCAGATACCAAAACAACGCGCCGCAACAAACGATCGGAAAACCAAGCGACCCAACCAACTGCGTTACTGTACCTACATCCATCCGTCCACCTCCTTATCCTGCCATTTTAACCAGTCATCAATTTCACTTAATTTATCACACATAATAAAATTATGAATGAAGCGGACTGGCGATTTACTGTTGTACGCGTTGCCATCCATAAAAAAGAAATCCCACAAATACCGAATGTGAGACTCATAATTTTCATGTGGGACAAGTATCAACGTGTCTTTTTCGTCCCCTTTATAGCGTACCGTATAAGCAAGATAAGCATTTTCTTTTTTCATCATTCCTACAATCATATTAAAAACGATACTTGCCATCTTTGCTCCTTTCTTCCTGTCCTTTAAAACAAGGAAACCTTTTGACCTGCCAAGGACAGGGCGGTTTACTCAACCGTGGCAACCCCTTTTTAAAAGGTTTCCCCGTATTTTCATGATACATCTTTTCTGTCCGTTTGTCAAGTACATTTGTCCGTTCTACACAAACTATTTGTAAAGATCAATCCCCAGCAACTCAACCGCCATATTCTTGCTGTCCAGATCGTCAAAGCGCAAGTATGCTTTCCGGTACGCGTCAACCAGATTTTCAAACAAATAATCGTAGTGTTCCAACATCACCGTGTTCTGTGTATGATCGCCGTCACGGAACACAGCAACAAAATTACAAGACGGGTTATAGTTGTGCGTGATATAGATATACCCCTCTTCGTAATACTCATATACACCATAACTTTTTCCGCTGTGTTCGATCGTAAACAGATACCGCGACCGTCCGGTCGGCTTCTGCACAAACACAGCATCGTCAATCAACATCTGATCTCCGACGCTCATGCTCTGCATATAGTGACCACCGCGGAATGCTTTCAGAGCAGTATTTTCCCACATCGCCTTACTTGCGCTGTCATTGTGGGTAAATTCACATACAAAACCGCTTCCATGCATCATTTTGGTTTCTTTCTGATACCGCTTGTGTATACCAAAAAATACAAAATAGGGATTGAGCAACGAAATATTATTGGATGCCATAATCAGTTTAAACCATCTTGACTGACTTCCATTTCCACGGCTGATCGTCAATAATAACGATTGCAGTTTTTCAGATTCACCTTTTACGTATTGTCCACTTTCCATAGAAAACTCATCAAAAAACAAAAAGTAGATATCCCGAAAATACGGCGACAGCTTTTTTACACTATCCATCTTACTTCCAAAACTAAACGCGCATCCGAATGGCACACCGTCCAAAAAATACCGCACAACATTTCCGTTTTTGTCCAGATTTTTATAGGTAATCACACTTCCTAATTTAGGATACATTTTTAGCATATCTTCGTACATTGCCGCCGCTCCCGTCATTTCCCCTTTCGTCCGGAAAATCCATCCGGTCTGTAATCCGTACTCTTTACACAAGATACAGCTTGCCGCGGCAAACGCACTTGTCTTTCCAGCACTACGGTTGGAACACGTAATTGCGACGCCCGCGAAATCCCCGTCCACGTCCGGCTCTGTAAATAACCGAATCGGATTGTAGTACTGGAGCGGCTTTCCTTTATCGTCTACCGCTTCAAATTTTATATCATAGTCCGCAAAAAGTTTTTCCCAATTTATATCATTCCAAAAAATCATTGTTTCACTTCCTCCTTTCTATCCTTTTCCCGCTCTACACGTCCCGCAGTTCCCCGCCATTCTCACCGCAGGCAATCTCACGTTAATCGCACGATAAACGCACGTTTTGCTTGCAGATGGACGGCAGAGGGCGGCAGAGCTACGCGGGTATAAAAAGAGCTACGCTGGAAAACGTAGCTCTCTTACACGTATGGAATCAAGTTTTATAACACAAGATATAGTAACAATCAACTACAGGTAACATAAATACTCAAGTTACCGTCCGCCAGTCGGGGCGCGTACCCAATTCATGCCAACTTAGGCAAACGGGTTGAATTTTTCCGTATCGCCGAACTTGTGGACGTTTACAGCGGAAAGGTAAGCGGTAAAACCTTTGTCACGGCGGAATTTGCTTTCACCGATCGAGATGAAGAGGTCGACTACTGCGCCTTTGCCCAGTTCGTCAACGCTGGAAACGGTGTCGCTTTCTACGCCGTCCTCATAAAAGTCTACGCGGTAATTGGTCTGCGTTTTTACGTAGAGACCCGCTTCGTCGGTTTCTTTCGCCGGAATCCACTTTGCTTCTGCGGCGGCATCCTCTCCAAACTCTTCGATAATTTTTTCAAAGATGGCTTTCTTCTGGTCTGCTGTGATCGAAGCAGAAAGAACGCTTTTTCCGTCTTCCTCTTTTGCGTAGTTTACGGTAACGTTGTTCAGTTTCATTTTTGCTTTGCTCATGATTTTTCTCCTTTTAAATAATTTGTTGTTATGCAGAACGCGGCGCTTTGCTTTGATCATTGTCTTATCTGGTCACTTCCAGACCGCGTTGTGTGCTGATTAGTCGTCCAGTCTCTTTGCTTCGGCAAAAAACTGTTCGTCCGGCATCTCGTAGCGGGCGGATACGGTATCGGTTAATACACAGATGAAATCCTCCGGAAAACCAGCGGCGGCAACAGCGGCGGTTTTTGCTTTCTGCGATTTCAGTTCTTCTGTATTCTCAAAAGAGCCGATCACCTGTTTTGTGTTTCTGTCAATGACAGAATAGACAAATTTTTCAATTTTTGTTCTAACCATTTTTTTCTCCTTTCGTTATGCGGCTATTTGTTCTTACAAGTATTATAATAGCACTGCCTAACAAAAAAGTCAATAGTTAAAATAAGAAAATAAAGAAAATATCCAAAAATAAAAGCAGGATGGAAAGGTCGAGTTCTTCCTCATGTAACGCCCAGATCGTTGATAATACTAAAAACATAAAAAACACAAAATATCTCATATCGTCTCCTATTCCGGTAACACTCCGTCTTGAGAGTTTACCAATACTTCATAGTATTCATTCGATACACCTAAGGTATAAGTGGTATCAATGATTCCTATATTACTTGCAGTTAATATTTCTTCCCCGTTGACTTTGATGTAATGGGGTTTCGAGTTGTTAAAGCAACTGATTGTCCGTCCGACATTTTCCATCCGGCGGCAGAGACGGAAATTATTACAGCACTTTAAGTTTTCCGCTCCAAGTTTCTTATTCATGCCAGCGACCGTAGACGTAAAACGCACGGGATCTTTGCCAGATTGCGCCGCTTTTTCGTCCCATTCAACGCCGCAGTATTTTTTCGCGCCAAGGGTCTTAAACTGGATATAGAGGTCATCCATATCCCAAACGCCGAGAATGTAACGGTTGTCACCAACGTCACAAAACGCAGGAATGTCATTATCAATCGCACGTTTTTCCAGTATTTTGTTTTTGGCTTCAAATTCTGGAATGTGTACGCCCGGATGTAAAAACTTGATACTATCGGTGTCGCAGTACACGGCATCCATTCCAACCACGTCCAGCATATCTTGTAACTGCTTTCTTGCGTGGGCGGTAACATAGATTCCCCATTGATAGTGCAAAAAGCTGTTTTTTTCATCATAGTACGTTTTCAGTGCGTTTTCCGCATCTGCTTTTTCCCGATGCCATTCTCCCGTAAAAGCATCCATTGCCCATTCGTCCTGCAAAAGATCGGTGACACACATTCCGAATGTGCTGTTTAGTTTATTCTTAGATTTCATATATTCATAGACTTTATCGGGATTTCCTTTCAACTGGCTTTTTGCGATAAAAAATGACATCATCGTTTTACGCATACTTTCCGGTAATTTTCCGCGCGCGGCTACGTAGCACTCCGAGACGGTAAAGAAATCATAGTCGTATTGATTTTTTATGATCGACAAGTCAATTTCCGTCATTGCTATTTCACAGCAGTCAATAGACAATACGCGTCCATTATCAATCACACAATCTTTCCCGTGCTTCTGACACTTTGACAGCGGGATGTATGGTACCGGAATGTTTTCTTTGATACGCAAGTTGTCAAATTGTACCCGCATGATAACACAACGCGTAGCACACAAGTTGTCAAACTGTTCCTGCGTTGTGATCTCAACCGCCCGGAACGCACTCATAGGATAGTACCCAATAGCGATCTGCGCCGGATAACTACTCGAGATATCCATACTACCCATAACGATTACAGATTCACCCTTTTTCGCCGTGATCGTGTGTCCCGCGTGGATGCGGTTGGCGTGGGTGTTGCCGCCGCGGAACGCGTCTTTGCAAAGCTGGTACTGCGGTAACGTCAAAGCCAGATCGGCAAATACTCCCGGATAATAACCGCTATCTGCCTGCATGGCGCGGCGAAATTCGCGGCGGACGTAGCCAGTTGAGGTAAGGGGGATTTCTGCTAGATTATCCTCTTTTCGTAAGGCGCGGATGCATTCACACAAGCCGCGAACATCGTTATAGCAGTATCCCTGCTCTATTTCTGTTAGTGGTGTGGTTGGGGTACGTAGTTTTTTATAGTCATAAGTATCAACCAGTTTATAGTGGGTTACACCCTCACTGTTCTCGCAAAATTTCGAAAGGCTCATGTTGCTGAGAAAATACGAGCAACGAAATTCAATCCCATACTTGTAAGCGTAGCACTTCATAACTTTATGCGCATCACGCGCAAAGATTTCATCACATTCAATAAAATCTTTCATAAACTGAAATTCATACGAAAGATTATGAACGTACACTACAGCACGCTTTGAATCGGAAGTCTGCAAATACAGATGCAGTTTTTCGCAGAATGAAAGAAACTCATTCCATGTGCGACCGAAACACACGGTATCTTTTATACAGAATTGCCAGTGATACAGAAAGGCGGTTCCTTTTACTACTTTTTCGCCCGTTTTATTATAGCGTTCATAGTCCAATTTTTCCAACGTGGTTGTTTCAATGTCAAACGCCATTTCCACATCGTAATAAGTAATCGGATTTTTCTTTCTGCCGCGTTTGCGGCATTCGCGCAAAGTCTGGAAATCAGAAAATGGAAAATCATGAACGGAATAAATTGTTTCACGTGAAACATCTTCGTTTCCGTTTACGATAACAGGGATATCCAATTGATACATTGATATTACCTCACTTTAATTTAGTTCTATTCTTATTAAAAAGTTCTTCCTCCGTAATATATCCATCAAGAAAGTCCTCATACTCTTCCAGAATATCTTCGAATTCAATTCCGCTATCATGTAATTTCGAAATAAAATCATCAATGATCTGATCGGATGCCACCTGCTTTCTCAGATTCTTTTTATATATATTAGAGGTAAGAAAACGATACAAGTCTTTGTAGTTATCTTCTGTTACTTCTCCATAAATTTTATTCTTTGACTTGTCAAAGCGTCTCTGTAATTCTGCGATTCGATATCCCTCAAGCGTTGTTTCGGGTGAATTCAGAAAAGCGATCATGGTATCCCATTCTTGCCGAATGGATGCATCCGACCGCTTTACGCCTTTCAAAAAGCGATCTTTTGATCGCCCTTGTGACGCAAAAAACTCTTTTACGCGCCCGTACTCCCACTGGTCGCGCGCGTGAATTTTTTCCAGTTTGGCAAGGCGGCTATTCGCCGCTTGTGCCACACGTGGAAGTTCACGTTTGATCTGTTCAAGGGAGAGATCGAGTTCTTGATAGATGCTGTAATCCTTTGATTGCGGCATTATTCACACCCCCTTATGGTTAAGATTATGCCCTCATCATTTGAATCAATTCTCCTTTTTACAATTAGCAACCGCATTATTCTTAATAATGACAATCTTCGAAAAGATTAATGTCTTTTTCATACAAAGGGCACTCTGTACAATTATCGTTCGCGGCGCAAATAACTGAATGCTTTACTTCGATATAATATGTCAAGTAAGCATAACGCGTGCTTGCTGAATTGTTAGATTTTACAGTAAATCCTACTCCAAACCGTCCTTTATATGGTTGCGGGTTATAAGTTTCTTTTTTACGGACGTATCCGTTCGTCATTGATGTATGCGAATAAGCATACACTTTAAACTCATTTCCTACTTTTCTTGTAACATAAAATGGAAGTTCAGCAACGCTATTCTGCATTTTAACAAGCTCTTCATAAGTCATTTTTAAATTAATTCTCATGTTATCCTATTTCTCCCCGTATTGCCGATAGAACAGCAGATGTTAAGTGTTAAAGGAAACTGTACAGCGGCGACTCATTATATAACTCTCTAAAAAGGTCATCATATGTTACCCACTTAGTAAGAGCTTTTTCCGTATGCACGCTATTTTGTCCATATACGTTTTCCATTATTTTGAGCATATCCCAAGAGTCGTTACATTTTTTATTTAATACGGTTTTAATTTCTTCTAATGTCATTTTAATTCCTCCATTTTTTGTATTATTGGTTTCCTTGTTTCTGATATTACAATACCACTTTTTCTAGAATATGTCAATACTTTTCTCGAAATTTTTCTAGAAAAAAATATCATTACGCACATAATCACGCCGCGCCGTGTCCGTCACCCGCGGACACTTTAGCAAACTAAAGTGAGTTGCCGTTTCGGAAGTGTCCGCGACCCGCGGACAAACGGGCGGTTTTGTCCACTTTTCAGGCAAAATGAGTAAATATTTCGGAAGAATTGTGTGTGAATCGGTTGGAAAACGTG
>ERZ894180.1321-NODE-1321-length-15520-cov-7.479405_pt1 | contig 15520 bp, 12 predicted proteins | sample MGYA00380278_ERZ894180 | MGnify/ENA primary metagenome ERZ894180 (study PRJEB32331, sample SAMN06328450) | human gut metagenome | biome: human gut microbiome; feature: stool | host: Homo sapiens | collected 2013-02-24 ...
CACTTGGTAGGCATCGAGAACGCCTGTTTCGTAGCATTGGTGAGAAACTTGTAATGGAATTGTAATTCTTGAGACCGAATCTCCGGCTTTGAAAAAGACCTCTCACTTGGTAGCCGACGAAAAAGGCCAAAAGACAACCATCTTTTTGAGAATTAACAAAAAGGTCACAAATGACTGACCTTCAAAGAAGCGTTTCTACTATTAACAGAAAAAGCGGCCTAAAATGGGGGGTGTTGACGCTGATTTTTTTGCCTTCATTGAAGGTTGAGAGCGTTCCCTCACTTGGTAGGCATCGAGAAAGGCTCGTTGACAACCTTTATTTTGAAAATTAACAGAAAGTTAACAAAGCAAGATGCGCTGAACAAGAAACAACCGCCGCTCACTCCGGGAAAGAGTGAGCAGCGGTTGCAATTCAAGTTCTTAATTCAAGAAAAATTAGATGGTTACAAAAATATTTGTCAGTGTGGTGATAAATGCTTCATCCTGCTCCTTCGTCCGCTTTGCGCTCCCCTTGGGGTGCTTTCCGGCACGGAGGAGCTTTTTGTTTTCATAACGCCGCAGCATGAGAGCGTCTATGTTGTCGGCGGTGTATTCCAGACCATTCTGGTTCAGCACCCGGGCGCACTTGGCAAGGCACATACTCGCCAGCCCGTAGTCCTGTGTTACGACCACATCCCCCGGTTTTACCCGGTTGACGAGGGCAAAGTCTACGCTGTCAGAACCTTTATCGAATACCAATGTCTGCGCACCTTCCCGCTCGATTTGGTGGGAGGTGTCGCACAGGATGATGACCGGAACATCAAACTGTTTTGCAATCTGCAATGTCAGGTCCACCACCGGGCAGCCGTCTGCATCGATCAAAATATTCATCGGCTTTCCTCCATCGTCCACCGAAATGCTTTTGCGGTACGCAAATCGGCGTCTTTGAAATGTCCGCCGCTGTTCCATTCAAGGGTGCAGTCTGCGCCACGCGCGGTAAGCCGACTGTGCAGGGTGCGGATATTATCGCCCACCGCAGCCATGACGGTGTTTTTCGTATGTTCCTCCTTGTCGCCAAGGCTCAGATAAATGTGCTGTGTTTGCATCGGGTGCTGCTGTTCAAACTCCATCCAGCCCGGAAACCACACAGAGGGCGAAGCGACAGCGATACCATAGAACGGATCAGTCTGGGTGGATGCCCACAGAGCAAACAATCCCGCCAGCGAGTAGCCGCCCAGAATGATTTTGACGTTTTCCGGGAGAGGATACTGCTGCTTCAGTGTGGGAATGACCTGTTCCGTCAGAAAGCGCAGGGTGTCCCCAGCTTTGCCGCCAAATCCTTGCTTTCCCCATACGGCAGGAGACTTCCACGGGGAAAGTGCATCGTTCCAGCTTTCCACCGGGATGGCCGCAAACAAAAAGTGGTGCGCACTCTGTGCAATAGCGGCAACCTCGCTTTCCATGCTTTGTAGCTCGTGCTCGCCGGTCATTTGGAGCAGCAGGTATTCTGCATGGGCTTCGCCGTAAATGCGGCAAGATCGGTTCCCGATTAGCATTGTCTGTGCGGTCACTGCGGCATCCTCCCGAAAAAAACTTTGATAAGCCCAGTATAGCAACTGAAAAATCATTTTGCAATTCAAAAGGCGTTCATAGCCGTAGCAAGCAGGGTCTTCGTATATACAAAGACCATTTTGCGTTGCAAAATGCTTGTTGGGAAATCCCAAACCCTTGAACTGCATCCGATGGATGCAGGCTACGCGTTTTTGCAAAACGCTTTTGCGACTTGCAATTTTGTTCATCAAACTTGTATTTCTTTGCCGGAACCGTTGCGCTTTGCCGCCCAACTTGTTATTATTAAACGTGAAAGAACTTTCACAGAGAAACGGAGAAAACACCATGCCTACTTTGGAATGGATCGGAAAAAGCAAAGTTGTCAATCATCATCAGGAAGTGCCGTTCCGTGTGTTGGAGCGTCAGTATAGCTTTGACGAAATGGGCAAGCACACCGAGGACAACGGCAGTGATAACATGATTATCCACGGCGATAATCTGGAAGCCCTGAAAGCTCTACTGCCGCAGTATGAGGGTCGGGTGAAGTGCATCTACATCGATCCTCCTTACAACACTGGCAATGAGAAGTGGTGCTACAACGATAATGTCAATGATCCGCATATTCAAAAGTGGCTGGGCGAAGTCGTTGGTAAAGAAGGCGAGGATTTGACACGCCATGACAAGTGGCTCTGCATGATGTATCCTCGGCTGATGCTGCTGCAGAAGTTGTTGGCGGATGATGGTGCGATTTTTATTAGCATTGACGACAACGAGCTTTACAACTTGAAATTCATCTGTGATGAAATCTTTGGTGCGAGCTGTTTCGTTTCCAATATTTCGTGGCAGCGCACTTACTCCACTCGAAATGATTCTAAAGGCATCGTAAACGAGGTGGAGCATATTCTGGTCTACAGCAAACAGCCGGGATGGAATCCCAACAAGTTATCTCGTACCGAAGAAATGAACGCACGTTACTCTAACCCGGATAACGATGTATGTGCATGGAAAAGCACAGATGCTTTTGCACCCGGAGCTACAACGCATCAAGGAATGGTTTATGCTATTCAGAATCCATTTACAGGCGTACTTCTTTACCCGTCTAATGGACGTTGCTGGTCTTTAGGACAGGATCAGATGTTTGAAATCATGTCGCAGTGGGGCGAGTATGAATTGCGCGAGATTGCGGATGCTCAGAAAAGAGCATCAATATGCGGAGTGTCAGAAGCGCAGGTTAAAAGTGGTGTTAAAGCAATCATGCTATCTGACAGCGTGGAAGATGCTGCACAAAAGGCAGCTGCGATTTATAATCGCGGACAGTGGCCATTGTTCTACTTTGGTCAAGGTGGAAAAGGTGGAATTCGTAGAAAAACATATCTTGATAATGTCGGAGGTCGCGTTCCTACAAACTTCTGGCCGTTTTCTGAAACTGGTCATACAGATGAAGCAAAAAAAGAAATGTTGACGATTTTTGACGGGAAGGCACAGTTTGACACGCCTAAGCCTCGACGCCTTATTGAATTTGTGCTGAGGATTGCAGGTTCTGAGGATGCGCTGATTCTTGATTCCTTTGCTGGATCTGGCACAACTGCCCATGCGGTGCTGGATATGAACAAAGCGGATGGAGGACACCGCAAGTTTATTCTGGTGGAGATGGGCGACTACGCCGATATTACGACTGCCGAACGTGTGAAACGTGTGATCAACGGCTATGGCAAAGACAAGAACGCCGTAGAAGGCACTGGTGGCAATTTCAGTTACTACGAACTGGGCGAGCGGCTGCTTCTGCCGGATGGCAACCTGAATGAAAGCATCGGCACAGACAAAATTCGTGACTACATCTGGTATACGGAAACGAAGAAACCTGCGGTGAATCAACAGAACGGAAGCCCATATTTCCTCGGTGAGAACAACCACACCGCTTACTATTTCTACTATGAGCCCGACCAGATGTGCGTGTTGGACTATGCTTTTTTGTCTACCATCCCGGAAAAAGCGGAAAACTATCTGATTTATGCTGACCGCTGTGCATTGAGTGAGAATGACCTACTGCGGTTTGGTATTGCGTTTAAGAAAATTCCGCGCGACATTGCGCGGGTGTAAGGAGGACGGCTCTTATGGAATTGAAAAATTATCAGAAAGCCGTCATTCGGGATTTGGAACGCTATCTGGAAATTCTGATGCAGACAAAGAACATCGAAACGGCCTATAATCGGCTCTGGCAGGAGAAAGATGTAAAAGTCGGATTTGGCGGAATGCCCAAGTATCAGAATCTTCTGCCCGGTGTGCCGAATGTCTGCCTGAAAGTTCCTACGGGCGGCGGTAAAACATTTTTGGCTGCAAATGCCATCGAGCCGATTTTCTCCGCACTGGGTGTGGTAAAACGCCGTGCAGTGGTTTGGCTGGTTCCGTCAGATGCTATCCTGACCCAAACCTTGGCTGCATTGCGTGACCCTGCACATCCTTACCGCCAGAAAATTGATGTTGCCTTTGGCAGCCGTGTAGAAGTGTATACCAAAGAACAGCTTTTGATGGGGCAGCACTTCAATATCTCTGCGGTCAACGAGCAGCTTTCCATTATGGTGCTGTCCTATGATTCGTTCCGTGGCAAGAAGGAGCGACTCAAGGCCAAGCAGGAGAACAGCAGCCTTGTTGCGCTGGCAAATGCACTGGGCGAACCTGATATGCCGCTGGAAGATACCGACCCGACCGCCTTGATGCAGGTCATTAATCAGCTGCATCCGCTGGTCATTGTGGACGAAAGCCACCATGCGCGCAGTAACCCGAGCAAGCAGATGCTGCAAAACTTCAATCCCTGCTTTGTGCTGGATCTGACGGCAACGCCCACTAAGGAAAGCAACATCATCTCCATTGTGGATGTGATTCACTTGAAACGCGAGAACATGGTCAAGTTGCCTGTCATCGTGATGAATCGCAACAGCCAGCAGGATGTGCTGCATGATGCCATCGAGATGCAGCGGACACTGGAAATTCACGCAAAAGATGCCTACGAAAAGGGCGGCAGCTACATTCGCCCCATCGTGCTGTTTCAGGCGCAACCCAAGAGCACAGAAAATGCAACGACCTTTGAAAAACTGCGCCAACGCCTGATTGCCGCCAACATTCCAGCAGAGCAAATTGCCATCAAGACGGCAGAGATCAACGAATTGAAAAATGTGGATTTGCTGTCGGAAAAGTGTTCGATTCGCTTCATCATTACAGTCAATGCCTTGAAAGAGGGTTGGGACTGCCCCTTTGCGTATATCCTTGCTTCGCTGGCGAACCGCACCAGTCAGGTGGATGTGGAGCAAATCGTGGGGCGTATTCTGCGCCTGCCCTATACCCGGAAACATTCTTCTCCGATCCTGAATACTTCGTATGTTCTGACCTCGTCTGCGGACTTCAAGCGTACGCTGGACGGCATCGTCAAGGGCTTGAATAACGCAGGCTTCACTGACCACGATTACCGTGTGCAGGAAGAAGCTGCCCCGGTCGAGCCGCTGCCCAAAGTGGAGCAGACCATCTTCCCGGCACAGCCGACAAACGAAGGAATGCCCGCGGCATCGGCGGAAGAGGAAGAGTTTTTTGATTTCGACCCGACACTGTTGGGCAGCACCTTGGCAAAGGCAAGTGTTTCTCCCTCGGTGCAGAATATTTTTGACCGCTCTGAAAAGGAACAGAACGATTTTGATGTTGCTATGCAGCAGCACCAGAATGACCCGTTGAGCGATTTGCCGCTGGAGGTGCAGGATAAAGTGGATACCTCTCATGTAAATCCGGAGTTTTTGGAGGATGTTCACACCCTCAAACTTCCGAAATTCTGCCTAAAAGTACAGCCATCGCTTTTCTCGCTGTACGACAGCGAAGAACTCTCAAAGGAAAACCTGCTCAGCAACTTTACGTTGAAGGGAAAACCCAGCGCAATCGACTTCGGCCATCTGGACGACGATTTGGCGCAGGTCGATTTGGAAGACCGCGATACCACGACACCGCGTATCTCCAAGCTGAAAGATGATTATCAGCAGTACATGAACAGGCAGTTTCCACTGCTTCCGGGCGAGGATAAACTGCGTATCTGCAAGGATATTATCCACAAGAGCCTTTGCAAGATGAACGCGGTGGATGATAATGAACTGCGGCGTTATGTCGATGGTATCGTGAATAATATGAACCGCGAAGAGCTGGACGCGCTGGAACGGATGCCTGTTAACTTTGCAGCAAAAATTCGTGCATACGTCATGCAGCTTCAAGAGGAAACTGCCCGAGAAAACTTCTACAAGTGGCTGGAAACGGAGAAAATCGTATGTGAACCCCGCTTTCAGTTGACGGAGTATATCACCCTCCCGGATAGCACTTCTTCAATGAGCAAGAGCCTGTACCAGACCGAGGGCAAGATGGATGGTCTGGAATACAAAATGGCTCTGGCAATGACCAACATGGACAATATCCGCTGGTGGCATCGCAACCCGGAGCGTAACAAGTTTTCGTTCTGTTTGAACGGATTCCGCAACCATTACCCGGATTTTATCGTCCACACGACCAGTGGAAAGATTATTCTGATTGAAACCAAAGGCGACCAGCTGGAAAATGCAGAGTCCAGAGAAAAAATTCGTCTGGGTCGTGCATGGCAGGATGCCGCTGGCAAGCAGACATACCGCTATTATATGGTGTTCCAGAACAAAGACTTGCAGATGGAGGGTGCATATCGCTTTGATGAGTTTTTGACGCTGCTGAGGGAACTGTAAACAGAACCGAGGCTGTGGCTGAGAGGTAAAATTATGGGTAAAGGTAAGAAGAAAAAGCCGATTTCTCCGAAGAAAAGTATTCAGAGCCTTCAAGAATCAAGAGATGGTGGTCAAATTGCGCTTAGAGGATATACCTACCAGTTTTTGTATGCTTGTTATTTGATGCTGACGAACCAGAATGAGAATACAATCTTTCAACTTGAAGGCATCGAAGATGTTGACCGAATTGAAAAACAAGACGGCGGCCAAATTACACATATTCAGCTCAAGTACTCCGTCAATCGGCAAAACGCAAGCTTTTTGGCTGATGTTCTGCAAAATTTTCTTGAGGCATATCTTCTTGATAAAGACAGATATTTTAAGATGGTCTATGATTTCCCAGTTGCAAATGGAAATTTGAAGAAAATTCTTGAGGGAAAATTAGATGAAGCTTCTCTTAAATATTGGAAAGAAGTGATTGAAAAAATTAAAGAGAGCCAAACATCATGGGATTGGAGCCAATATAATTTTGAAGATTTTTTGTCTAGGCTGTCGTTTGAAAACTTAAAAAAAGAAATTTTTGAAGATGAAATAGAAAAGGCACTAATTCAATACCACGATATCAGTACAGATAATCTCAAATTATATGTGAATAGCATAAAAATCCTTTGCCTTAAAAAAATGGAGAATCGCGATTTAATAACAAGAAAAGAATTGGTTTCTTGCGTTGAAGCAGTTAAGATGGACATTAGCAAAGGGGCTCAAAATCCAGCGCATAGCTGGATTAGAAAACTTAGTTTTTCAAAAAATGCAGCAGAACATGAGAATGATTTCTATGAAGGTAAAAAAGCAACTCCTGCGGATATAGCAAAAAATCTTCCGGTAGAACGTCCAATGCTAGAGGGAAAAATTATAACGTCTATACAAGAAAATATAGTGACTGTAATAAAAGCCTCCAGCGGGCAGGGAAAGACAACACTCGCATTAAGATCAGCTTATTTGCTTCAGAATGAATATACTGCCTATCAAGTGACAGTATGCGATAATAATGAACAACTAGGCAATACATTTCAATATTTTAACTCTCGGTTACGTCTTGGAGAGAAGCTTCTGATTTTGATTGACAACTTGGATGGCAGAGTACAAAAGTGGAATGGACTTGTGCAGCTTTTGCAAGCTGAATTACCAACTAATTATAAGGTTCTTCTTACGACAAGGGAAATTGATTGGTATAATTATAGTGGTGATTTGAGCAATATCCGCTCAATAAATATTATAGTCCCGACATTAGAAGAACAAGAAGCAAAAAATATTTTCCAAAAATTAAAAGAAACAGGAAATCTGCACCCCAGCATAACAAATTGGAAACGAGAGTGGAATCGAATTGCCGAACGGAAACTTTTAATAGAGTATGTTTATTTGCTGACTCATGGTGAGATGCTTTCTGAACGAATTACAGCTCAGATGAAAGAACTTGGGCAGTCTTCATTTGGACAGCTAAAATGTGACATTTTGCGTAAAGTATGCTTTGCTGATGTTTGTGGGGTAAAGCTTACTGTCCGAAATCTCTTTTGCAGTCAAAAAGATTATGCAGGAGCAGATTTTGGCGAACTGTTAAAAAATCTAGAGTCGGAATTTTTAATTCATCTCAACACAGATGATAATTATGTAGAAGGACTGCATCCAATCCGTTCGTGGCATATTGTAAATCAGTTACATGAATTTGTTCCCCTCGAAAACACGGCAATTTCTGTAATTAAAATGGTCGAAAAGAAGGATTATGCAGTACTATTTTCTCATATTCCCGAATTTTCGTTAAATAAGAGTGCTTTTTTCAAAGAGGTCCTAGATTTTTTGTGGGACGAAAACGATCTGTCCGGATGCCTTCGGGCAGTAAAAGGTCTTTTTTCGGGGGATGTTTTACAGTATTATCGGGATAACAAAGATTTTTTTGATGATGCAAATGCTCATTTTGGACTAGAACTTATCGCAATGGAAAAATGTCCATTTAAGACATTTGATAAATTTGGCGTTTCAGTGCAAACGCTTGATAATCTGCAAAAAATACATCCAGATAGTCTCAACGGAAAATATTTACAAAGACTTCGAGATAAAATACCTGACTGTGATTTGCCGCAAATGTTTATCTTTGGATTTTGCAGCACGCTTTACCAAAGGGCCAAGACTGTTTCTTTTGAACAAGTTACAGATCTTGAATCCTATTCCCAAATTGCAGAATGGATTTATGACATAACTTCTGAACTTAGCTTGGTGGCAGAAATACCACTAAATGAGGTATGGAAAAAGTCTGATAGGATGTCTTTGGAATGTATGGCGAGACTCATGTATCTCTCGTTCTGTAGCAACCAAACGGCATATAGAGCATATATTTCTCAAAATATGGATGAAATTTTGACGTACTATAAGCACATGACGAAATCACATAGTGTCTACGTTGATGAAACTTCAGATGCTATCCATGTTGAGTATATACTCTCTTTAAGTGAAATTGGAAATGCGAATGAAGAAAGCGTTTCAAGAATCAAGCAACTTTGTCGGATGCTCCCGATATTCAAAAAATATTGTACAGATGCATTAAAACCAGAAATCGAGATGCTGAAAAATTATTTTGTTCCGGATGATGCACATAAAGAAATGCCAATTGAGAACGTAGTGATAATGTTCCATCAGCATTTAACATCTTTATGGAATAAAACAATTCTTAGCAATTACGAATTTGAAATGGTGACAGACTGGATAGAATACTGGTTTAATCTTAGAAGCCATATTTGTACAATGGCGAACGATTACTGTGAGTGTTTAACCAAAGCGGAAAGTCCAAAACTAAAAGAAAGTGCAATCAGAAAGAGCATTTGTATTTATAGTGAATATCAGAAGCTCATAAATAATGAAAGAAAATATCCCGGAGAAGAAAATCCATTTGAAGAAGATGTTCCCTGTGTAAGAAAATTTCAAGGTATAAAAAGAAAATATTTTTGGTCTATAACAAACTTCACAGGACAATTTCCCGGACTCTTAAAAAGAGACCCAAAAAATGCGAAGCTTGCAATGTTTAATATTTTGGCTGCACAGCGCGCGCTATCAGATGTTCAGCAATTCTTTGATGAAATAGTATTCGACACTCCGTTAAAAACGAAGCATTTACAATTGTGTGAGTTAGAAAAAGTGAATGTTAGCCGCCTTATGATGGGATGTTACTATTATTATGACAACCCGATGAACAAAGGTTTTAACAAGTACACAATAGATGGTTGGTATAAGGCAAGATGCACTAAAGAAAGGCAAAAAATTCAAGAAGGGCTTTCTGACTTGACTGAATTTTATTCTGTGATTTTTCCAGAGAACAATTATTATGCCGGAATATTAAATTACTATCCTATCATAATTGGTGGATTTGATAAAAGTTCCGAAGATGCTTGGAATGCTTTGCTGATTAGCGGAATGCAAATTTTGAATTCCAAATTTGATTATTTAGAGGTGCTTTTTAAGACAAATCAGGGAGAAATAGAAAATGTTGCCTATCGCATTCCAAAACAGTTTTTTGCCTATGTGAAAAATGCTTTGGAATCTCCATCGGCAGAAGTACAAGAAAATCGGACATCTATATATCCTGTAGAGGTAACACCGCAAATGTTAGGATGCTTTTCGCAAAAATATATAGTTGAAAAAGCAGAAGATAATCTTGCAAAGTCTATAATAAGCGAGATTGGCGAGTATCTATGGGATTACTCAATGTGCCGAAAGTTGTTGGCCGGTCCTGAAGATTCAGATTATGGTATAGAGCAATTGGATTTCTACCGAATGGCTATCAACGAAAAAATGGCTCTGTTAGATTTAGATGAATCTAAATGTATAGAACCTGTTTGTTTGAAAGTCTTTTCTGGATCAGACTTTTCCAGTGAGGAATACAATAGTTTGCTAAACACATTGATTTTTAACAATGTATGATTCCTTATTGAAATTTATATTATAGACTGAATCCCAATAATAAGCCCACAGGCTGGTACTCATATCCAACCCGTGGGTTTTGCTATACTTGTCAACTGATACCAATTACTATCAGCTGTTTTTCTGATTTTCGTTCATGATTCTTCTGGCTCGTCCGCGCGTGGTATCCTCAAAGGTTTCATCCTCGCTGAATCGCAGCCAATAGGGGTCTTCCATTAGGCAGGCGTTGGTGCGTTTGACGATTTCCCAAGCATTGTAATCAGGCAGGCCCATCATTTTCAGGATTTCCTTGCAGTCCATCCGATTTTTCGGAAAGATTCGCTTCTTTGCCCAAACGACCACATCGACCAATGGAACTTTGCGCTCGCCGCCAATGAAAAGGTTCAGAGGAAGATCATACTGTGCAACACCCTCATTTGCGCAAAGAGACTGCCCATCTTCGCTTAGGTGTGCGATTTCTTTTTCATCCATCATCAATTTCAGATAGGCCATTTTATCACCCCATGGCGGCTTTCAGGTAGTGCAGACGGTATTTCAGATATTGACGGATCGCAGCTGCTCGCTTTTCGCTCAACAATGCAAGAATAGGTGAGATGGCCTGAATGATTTCACTATACAACTCGTCCAAGTCACGCGTTGGCAGCACAGGCTCATCGATCATCTTGATTTGCTGGGCATGGTGACTGCGGAACGGTTTGGCTTTGTCGAACTGATAACGGAGCTTCGTGTCAGTCAATTCTTCATCCGTTGCCCACGCAAGCAGACTACCGCCATTGTCGTAAATAGGCGGAGCATAATTTTTTCCATCCCGGACGATTACATCAAAATTGTTTTCGTGGCGGTCTTCGTTGCCGATAAAGGCGTCAAATGCCAGCATCTGATAAAGCCACTTCTTACCATATAGTTCTATCGCATACTGGAACAATGCTTCCGGTGAGGATGCCTGACCTCCGGCAAGAAAATGGGCATCAGCCAAGTCTGCAAAATGATACAGTTGTTCAGCGTCCGTTGTGAACTTGGGGCAGACGCTGACTACATCGCAGGAATAGGTTTGAATGTCGGGAAAGAGTTTGGCAGGCATCAACGTATATTCTACATGGGGCAGACCCAGCACCTGTGCAATCAGCGAGGCCATCACCTCAGAATACGGCTCATACCCAGCGGTTCCGGCCTCTGTGATGGAGTTGCCCTTGACCATGACAAGCTGGTCGTCTACCTGATACCAGCCCTTTGAGAGCATTCCACGGCTCGTCCGTGTTTCACGCTTTTCGACCAACTGGATTTGTGCAGGGACTTCAATTGGGCTCATGGTATCACGCTCCTTTGCTCCATTATACCATGTTTGGATGGATAGACAAGGTAAACTATGGTCAATAGCAAAAATCAAAACATCAAATTGTTTTTTGAAATTTGAAGTAGAAAAGTCAAATCAAATATGAAATTTCGATAGAAACATTAATTTTTTCGCTCAATAAGTGAAATAAACGCTCAAAAACATGAAAACGAACCCCCCAAAAGTGAAATTTAATGACTGAATACTGAAAAAGTGTTAAAAAGATTTTGATATTCTAAATTCGACTTGAACTGTTTTTTGCATATCGTCCTTGCAGATACCCTTTGGAAATGTTTTCACCTTTCCGGGGAGAAAACTCGGTCAGAGCGTAAATATCGGTCTGCATGGTCTTTTCATCTTTCTCTGCAAACCAGATTTGATCACGCCGAAGCAAAGTTAGGTCGAGAAGTCCGGTGTCGTGGGTCGTGAAGATGAGTTGTGTATGGTTTGTATTGATGGCGGCATCCTGCACCATCTCGATCAGATGCCTTGTCAGCAGCGGGTGCATACTGGATTCGATCTCGTCTACTACCAAAACAGACCCGGATTCCAAAGCGGCAAGCCACATACCGATGCGAGAGAAGAAACGCTGTGTCCCAACGGATTCCTGCCCCAACGGGAGCCAGAAACCCTCAGAAGTGCCATCTTCGGCATCGAGGGTGTGCAGTGCGGAAATGATAGGCTCTTCCTTGGAGCCTGTAATGCGGATGTCCTTGATACCGAGGTCTGCATACAGCATTTCATGCAGGATACGGCTCTTTTCAGAGCCGCCCTGCCGAATGGCAGATAATGTAGCATCCAGCCGCATTTCGGTTCCCATAAAGCCTGTCAGTTTTTCAAAGAACCACAGATATGCCTTTTCAGTCTGGGGGCAGTTCCACTCGTTCGAGCTGGACAGATAAAGGCGATTTTCAGCAGTTCGTCCAGAAAGCGTAAGCTGTTCTTGGATGTTTTCACGAAATTGGTAGCCATTTCCCTCTCTGGAAAAAATCAAGGCTTCCCGGCCATTCGGCCAGTGATAGAGATATTCGGTCAGGACTTTGGACTTGTCAAACGAGAACCCATAGGCATACTTGATGCCGCCATAAAAATAGATGGCTTCAAAGCTGGTCGGCTGTGTAGGCTGGTCAGTGAAAGCAAACGGCTCCTGCGGAAGGGACTCGCCTTTCAGCAGCTTGGCATATCGGCCACAGACCATTTCCCGCATGAGCAGGAGTGCATGGAGGACATTGCTCTTTCCCGCTGCATTTGCGCCGTACAGTGCCAGCACTGGAACAAGCTGTTTCTTCTCGTCCGGCGCAATCAGGCAATCAGGCAGACTTTTATCCGTAGATGCTTTCAAGCTGATAATAGCCGTGTCCTTGATGGAGCGGTGGTTGGTGACTGAAAATTGAAGCAGCATCGCAATTCCTCCCAGATGATTTTCTGAATCCAGTGTACTCTATTCCAGGCGGAAAGTCAAATCTTAATTTAAATATTTGCAGATGTTTTTCAAAAATCGAGAATAAAATTTAAAATATCAGCTTTTTATACGGTTCTAGTACTATTAGAGTTTGTTCTGCATACACAATCTCTCTCACCACCACTTCCTCCGCCCATTCCAATTTAAGAACATTCTTGAATTCCATCCGACAAAAACGCATTTCCTAGTTCGAAAGACGATTATTTACTATTTTGACGTTCGATAGCCACATTATATTCGGTTGTCAAGGAGCTGTCCCGTTTTCGCCACACAAAGGAAAACAGGCAAAGGTTTTTATCCCTTCACCTGTTTCCACACTTAGAAGCTAAAAGTAGCCCCTAAAATCAAAAATATTTTATTTTTTCTCGGATTTTTTCAATCGCCCTGTCAATGGAGCGTTTGACGGGCATTTTTGAACAGCCCTCTATTTTTCCGATTTGCTCGTAGGTCAAACCATAATCGAAGTAGAGCCTAAATCTTCTCCTTTGCACTTCGGGCAGTTCCATAATAGCTCGGTCAAGCTGTTCACTGCGGATTTTATCATTAACCGCTTCGTCAACAGGCTTCGGCTTATAAAAACCTCATCATTAGAAAGGTCAACTAATATCAGCGATTTAGCATTGTAGGCATTTTTGAATGGCGTTCCATAGAATACTTCTTCAATTCTATCTATTAAACCGCCAAACTCATTAGTTTTCATTTGCCATATTACAAAGACACTGCTAAATATCATTAGTGCAAGAAAAACTACTGCTCCAACTATCCGAATTTTTTTACTTCTGTATTTTCGTTTCATTTTTCCAAATCACCTCCCTGTATATGTTGCAATTACTCTGCGTAAAGCTATTCATAGTTAAGTTCAATACATTCTCTGAAGCCAGACGGGTCGCCTAATTTCGCTTTATCAATATTTTCACGCAAGTAATTACGAGTCGCATCATCACATCTATCCGTTCCCATATACGGCATATCAAAGGCTTTTTCCAATTCTTCCAATGCTTTTTCTGCTCTGGCAGAGTCGGTACTGTAAGAATTAAGCCATTCTTTCATCCACGAGTATTCCCACAGATTAGAAGCTCTGGTATTGACAACATTGAAAATCAGCTCGTCAACGCAGTCCGTGTATCTGCCTTCCTGTATCAGTCTGTTTTTCAGCTCTACAAGGCTATGTATTACCAACTGTCGCTCGTGGCTATCCAGATATGCGTGGTAGGTTTTATCTTTCATAACGAATGGACGCCCATCGGCCCGAGTGAATCCAGTGCCTATACCGGTACCTTTGACGGGCAGGGACACACCGTCAGGAATCTGAGCATAACCGGCGATGTCAAGCGCGCCGGTCTGTTCGGCTGCGTAATAGGCGGTGCCATCCGGAAACTGACGGTGGCAGGCTCGGTGTCATGTACTGTTGACCAGGGGTGGTGCGGCGGCATTGCGGGCTACGCTGAGAGAGAAACCATTGAAAACTGCGCCAGCCTCTGCACGGTCTCCTACACAGGCAAAGATGCCAGAGTCGGCGGAATTGTCGGATATGTCCCCAGTTCAAGTTCTATGACAATAATCTGCGATTGCTATAACATCGGCAACATCACCAGCAGTAGCGACACCGGCGGTATCTGCGGTTATAATCTTTCCGGACGAATTTTCAACTGCTATAATATCGGCGAAATCACTGGTGGCAATTATGTTAGTAAAATCGTAGGCTACGGCCAAGCTAATAACAACCCCACCAACTGCTACTATCTGAGCGACACAGATACAGATCCCGCAGCCAAAACCGCCGCGGAATTTGCTGACAGGACAGTAGTGCTGAAGCTGCTCAAGGCTGGCCGCAACGATTCTCCATGGGACAGCTGCCAGTATGTGGCTACGGCAGGAATAACCCTGCCCGTGTTCAATGGACAGGGCGATGCCCATAATGCCAATGGGGGTCGGCAAGAACAGCTCCGGGTCACGAAACAGCTTTTCGTAGTGTCGGAGCTGCTTGTCGGTCAGGCTGCAAAATTTCTCCCCGGAAAAACCGCAAATAAAGAAATTGCCCGCGATAATATCATAATCCTCAAGGGAACGGTTCAGCGGCAGACCATCCACCTTGCCCGAATCGTTGCAGATAAGCGCCACATCGTCCTTTGACCATGGGTATACGGCTTGCATATCCCCACCGACAAGCTGCTGAAGAGTGCGCAGCTTATTCATAGCGAACCGTTTTTCCGGATGCTTGCCCGGCTGAACATACAGAATACGGATTTTGTTCTCGTTTATCAGGTAGAAAACTCCTTTTTGATAAAAAAATACCGCTGTATCGGGTGATACAGCGGGGGTGACAAAGAATTTGGGGAATTGAACCGTAATCTCCTATGATATATATCAAAATGCTCATTTTTGAATAGTTGTATTCACTGATAATGCGCTGACAATTGATATAGTCCCCTTAGAGTAGACATCTAAAAAAGCAAAAATTTTCAAGTCTACACTAAGGGGGCTTTATTATGTCAAGAAGAAGGA
>ERZ894180.1330-NODE-1330-length-15395-cov-11.464993_pt1 | contig 15395 bp, 9 predicted proteins | sample MGYA00380278_ERZ894180 | MGnify/ENA primary metagenome ERZ894180 (study PRJEB32331, sample SAMN06328450) | human gut metagenome | biome: human gut microbiome; feature: stool | host: Homo sapiens | collected 2013-02-24 ...
GGGCCACGGCCCACGCACCTGTGTACCTGCTGCTGCCCTACATGGCGGCACTGGTGCTGGCGCTGTATGCGGTGGTGCTGCTGGTGCGGCTGACCCGGGGCGGTGCGCGTGTGCGGGCTTATATCCATGAACAGACCGCACAAAAATTGCCCTCTTTGTGCAGGGCGACAGCGGTACTCTGCGCTGCTGCCTCCGCGGGGCAGGGGGTGGCTGTGTTTGCAGCGGACGCACAGATGCTTTGGGGAATGCAAGGTGTTTTTATACTTTTTGAACTGCTCTCCTGCGCTGCTTTTGCCGCTGCTGCGTTGTTCCTCAAGCGGATGCCGTGGGAAAAAGAAGAATAATTATACATTATCATAATAGAGCGTGCTCCGCAGAAAAACGCAGGGCACGCTTTTTTGGATGAGCAGGAAAAGTCTTCCCACAGGGGGAAAAAGACTTTGGGGGTTACAAAATTTTCCTCTCAAATTCGGCAAAAGGTACAAAAAGCAACAAAAGTGTGATTTATGGTTGACTTTTTGTCAATTTTAAGGTATCTTATAAGCTAAGTCATTATCGACAAGTGTACACTGTAAAGAGATACAGGGTGCGGAGAGGGGGTTCCCCCTTTCTCGTGTTGCGCTCTTGGGGAGCACAATATTGATTTGTGGGTGAGGGCAAATTTATAGGAGGTTTTACCACATGAAAAACACAAAGCAAGCCATTGCACTGGCATCTGCTGCCGCTCTCAGCGTCGGCATGCTGGCAGGCTGCGGCGGTGCTGCTTCTTCCGCTGCGACTGCGTCCAGTGAGAGCAACAGCACGGCCACTGCCGAGGCATCCACCACTGCCGCTTCCGACGGTACGCTCGTTCTGGCCGAGACCGGCTTTGAGAGCAAGTTCAGCCCCTTCTTTGCTGCTTCTGCCGCTGACCAGGATGTCATCGACCTGACCCAGATCGCCCTGCTGGGCGCTGACCGTAAGGGCGAAATGATCCTGAAGGGCATCGAGGGTGAGACCCGCGAGTACAACGGCACCACCTACTACTTCTGCAACCCGGGCTGCGCCGCCAAGTTCGAGCAGAACCCCACCCAATACCTTGCCTGAGTTTGTTTTGGTGGGCGCACTTTTCCCTCTTGGTGATCGCACTGTTTTGGAGTGTTGTGCGGTCAGGAAAGCAAAATCGTGCGATATTCCGAAATCGTGCGGTCACCAGATCAAAATCGTGAAGTCATTTGGCTTGAATCCCCCTGAGTATGCGGCTAAGCGTACCGATTCTTCCACTTGCTGGGGGATTTTGGACTGTGGGAGGCTTGGCAGCGGGAGGATTGTTCCATTAACTGGAGGTTTTGGGTCTCTGGGAGGCTGGTTGACGGGAGGATTGTTCCAGCGGGTGGAGGTTTTGGGAATGTGAGGGGTTGTTTAGCGTACCGATTGTTCCAGTGACTGGAGGTTTCGGGACTCTGGGAGGCTCGGCAACGGGAGGATTGTTCCAGCGGGTGGGGGATTTTGGTCTCTGGAAGGCAGTTCATATTGCGATATGGTCGCGAACTCGGGCGCTTCGGCGTCCGTGGCGGGAAGTACCGTTGGCACTATGACTGACGGTACTATGCATCTTCTTGATCCTGCTCCTTTCGGACGTATTCTTCCGGCTATGGTCACCCCCATGAAGGCCGACGGTTCCGTTGATTTCGAGGCCGCGCAGAAGCTTGCGAAGCAGCTTGTCGCCGATGGCGCCGATGGCCTTGTGGTCAATGGCACCACGGGCGAGTCTCCCACCACCCACATGGAGGAGAAGGTCGAGCTGGTTCAGGCCGTCAAGGATGTGGTGAGCGTGCCCGTTATCTCCGGTGCGGGTTCCAACGATACCGCCCACACCGTGCGCATGGTGGAGCAGACCCAGGAAGCAGGCGCCGATGCGGTGCTCGTGGTCGCTCCGTACTATTCGCGCCCGTCGCAGGAAGGCGTGTTCCGTCACTACAAGGCGGTCAATGATTCCGCGGACAAGCCGATTATCGTTTACGATGTGCCTGGCCGCACCGGTCTGCACATTCAGTTGGAAACCTACCGTCGTTTGGCTGAGCTCGGTCACGTCAAGGCAGTCAAGGACGCCACCGGAGATATCGCGGGTGCCGTGCGTAAGCGTATGGAAACCGGTTTGACTTGGTATTCGGGCGATGACGGTCTGTTCCTGCCGTTCCTTTCGGTTGGTGCAGTCGGCATTATTTCCGTGATCGCACATGCTGCTTCCGGTCCGATGCGCGATTTGGCTGCCGCATTCGACCGCGGTGACATTCATGGGGCTCAGCGCATTGCCGTGCAGCTTGCTCCACTGGTCGAAGCAATGAACGGCAACGGTTTCCAGGCTGTTATGGCCAAGGCTTCGCTGAAGGTGCGTGGCATTCTCGACTCCACGACGATGCGTCTGCCGAACGTCGGTCCGGGCGAGGCTGAGATCAAGCGCGCGGAAGATGGCATGCGCGCTTCCGGCTTGCTGTAATTGAAGAACTTGTGATTGCGAAACTTGTGATTGCGAAGCGCTTGATTGTCGGCGATTGCGCTGATTCCGGGCATTGTTGCGATCACAAGTTTGCTGGGTTTGCCGTAATACGGCAAACTAACTGAATTCCTCGTTTCCGCACAGGCGGAGACAATTAGTAATAGAAATCCAACTAGGAAATGGCTATAGAAGAAACCAAAACAGTAACTACGCACAAGCGCGGCAGCAAAGCTGCCAAGCGCACTGAAAACACGCAGACCGCGGATGTGAAATCCGTGAAGTCTGTGAGCTCTGAGAAGGTCAGCAAGGCTGAAACGACTTCCAAGAAGGCGAAGTCTTCTGGCCGTGGCGGTGGCCGTGGCAATCGTGCGGGCGATGCGTCCGGTTCCGTTCGTGGCGGTTCTCGCGGCAACGGCAGCGGCTCCTCCAAGGGCTCGAAGAGCACGAAAAACGTGAAGGCCGCAAAGAACACGAAGAACTCCAGAGGTTCCAAGAACTCCAGCGCGGCAAGCTCTTCTGCTGGAAGCCGTCGCAATTCCCGTCTTGCTCCGCAGACCACCGCGCCCCAGCAGGATGACGTGTTGATCGCTCCGCCGAAGTACCGTAAGGGCTCCATGCGCATCGTGCCGCTTGGTGGCCTGGGCGAAATCGGCCGTAACATGAACGTGATCGAATACAACGGCCACCTGCTGCTCATCGACTGCGGTGTGCTTTTCCCCGAAGAGGAGCAGCCGGGTGTCGATCTGATTCTGCCTGACTTCCACTACATCAAGGATCGTCTCGACAAGGTCGAGGCTCTGGTGCTTACCCACGGTCACGAGGATCATATCGGCGGCGTGCCGTATCTGCTGAAGCTCCGCCCCGACATTCCGCTGATTGGTTCCAAGCTCACGTTGGCTTTCGTTGAAGCCAAGTGCAAGGAGCATCGCATCAATCCGCGACTGGTTGAGGTCAAGGGTCGTGACAAGCTGAAGGTCGGTCCGTTCAATCTTGAGTTCGTGAACGTCACGCATTCCATTCCGGACGCTCTGGCTGTGTTCGTGCAGACTCCGGCCGGAAGCCTCATCGATACCGGCGATATCAAGCTTGACCAGCTGCCGCTTGACCATCGCATCACTGATTTGGTGGAGTTCGGCAAGCTCGGCGAAAAGGGCGTGGATCTGCTGATGATGGATTCCACCAACGCTGAGGTTCCAGGCTTCGTCAAGCCGGAAACCACCATTGGCCCGGCGCTGGATCAGGCGTTCGCCCAGGCCACGCGCAAGATCATCGTGGCCAGCTTCTCCAGCCATGTGCACCGTGTGCAGCAGGTTGTCGACGCCGCCCACAAGTACGGTCGCAAGGTGGTGTTCGTGGGCCGTTCCATGGTTCGCAACATGTCCATCGCTGCGGATTTGGGCTACTTGAGACTTCCGGAAGACACGGTCATCGACCTGAAGAAGGCCCATGATGTGCAGGACGACAAGCTCGTCTACATGTGCACCGGTTCCCAAGGCGAGCCGATGGCCGCGCTTGGCCGTATCGCCGACGGCAATCATCGCGACATCACCATCAACGAATTCGACACTGTCATTCTTGCGAGCTCCCTGATTCCGGGCAACGAGCATGGCGTGTACAAGATCATCAACAAGCTGGTGCAGCTTGGCGCTCGTGTGGTCAATCGAGACAATGCCGCCGTGCATGTGTCCGGCCACTGCAATGAGGGCGAACTGCTGTACATGTACAACATCGTCAAGCCGAAGTGCGCCATGCCGATCCACGGCGAGAACCGTCACTTGGTGGCCAACGGCATGATCGCGGTCAAGACGGGCGTCGATCCGCAGAATGTGGTGCTTGCCGAAGACGGCGATGTGGTCGATTTGTACCACGGCCAAGCTGCTGTTGTCGGTTCCGTGCCATGCGGCTACGTGTACGTCGATGGCGATTCCGTTGGCGAACTTACCGAGGACGAGCTTGAGAAGCGTCGTATTCTTGGCACGGAAGGTTTCGTGTCGAGCTTCGTCGTCGTCGATACGGAAACGGCTGACGTTGTCGCAGGTCCGAAGATCTATCTCAACGCGGTTGCCGAAGACGAAAGCGAATTCGACAAGGTTCGTCATCAGATCGTCGAACAATTGCAGGATGCGATGATGACTGGCACGCACGATACATACAAGTTGCAGCAGATCATGCGTCGTACGTTGGGTAGCTGGGTCGCACGTCAGCTGCATCGCAAGCCGATGATCGTTCCGGTCGTTGCCGATATCGCGCAAGATGTTGACGAAGCGATGGGATTGAACGCAGCGCAATGATGAATCGACAGATAGTCAATATTTTTCGCAATATCGCCGATTCCAGCGAAATCAATATTGGAATAATATTGAAATATCGACAGATCGTCAATAATTGTTGATTACATAATCAAAAGAAGGACGGCGTAACCGGCACAACCGGTTGCGCCGTCTCCTATTCAATAAATAGGAATCTCAACACAAATAAGGAGTGACATGCCAGGAGCAAATCTCACCCGAATCGAAGCGGAAGAACGCAAAAGCGTTATCGCAGCACCGGTTCATTACACGGTCAAACTTGATCTGACCCGTGGAGCCAAGAATTTCGGTTCCGAAACCACCATCACGTTCGACGCCGAGCCGGGAGCTACCAGCTTCCTTGACCTGATCGCCACCGAAGTGAGCGAAATCGTACTCAACGGCGAAACTCTCGATCCGGCCGAAGCGTTCGCCGACAGCCGTATCGAACTGAAGAACCTCGAAGCGCACAACGAAGTGACCGTCAAGGCACTGTGCCAGTATTCCAACACCGGTGAAGGCCTGCACCGTAGCGTCGACCCTTCCGACGGCAACATATACCTGTACTCTCAGTTCGAAGTGCCGGATGCCCGCCGCGTGTATGCCGTGTTCGACCAGCCCGACATCAAGGCCGTGTTCGATTTCTCCGTGCTTGCAGCCAAGTCGTGGATCGTCACCTCCAACATGCCTGCCGCATCCGTGACCGACAATGAAACCGTTACCGAAGAGGGCACGCTCGGCACGCACGAAGCCGAAACCACCAAGCTGTGGGTGTTCGAATCCACGCCGACCATGAGCTCCTACCTCACCGCCATCTGCGCAGGACCGTACGCCGAATGGCACACCGAATACGCCAACGAAGACGGTCGCACCGTGCCGATGGCCATGTACTGCCGTCAGGCGCTCGCCGAAGCGTTCGCCAAGGATGTCGACTACCTGTTCGACATCACCAAGAAGGGTTTCGCCTTCTATGCGAAGACTTGGGGCGTGCCGTATCCGTACGCCAAGTACGACCAGATTTACGTGCCGGAATACAACGCCGGCGCTATGGAGAACATCGGCATGGTCACCATCCGCGACCAGTACGTGTTCGAATCGAAGGTCACCGACGCGTATGCCGAGCGCCGCGTGGTCACCGTGCTGCACGAGCTTGCACACATGTGGTTCGGCGACTACGTGACCATGAAGTGGTGGAACGACCTGTGGCTCAACGAATCCTTCGCCGAGTTCACGTCCACCCTCGCCACTGCCGAAGCCACGGAATGGAAGGACGCTTGGGCCACGTTCAGCTCCGGCGAGAAGAGCTGGGCACTGCGCCAGGATCAGCTGAGCACCACCCACCCGATCGTCGCGCCGATCAACGATCTGAACGACACGTATGTCAACTTCGACGGCATCACCTATGCCAAGGGCGCTTCCGTGTTGAAGCAGCTCGTGTTCTATGTGGGTCGTGAGAAGTTCTTCAAGGGCATCAACAACTATTTGAACAAGCATGCGTACTCCAACGCTACGCTCGCCGATCTGCTGGCTGAACTCGAGTTGACGTCCGGCCGCGATCTCAAGGCGTGGAGCGCCCAGTGGCTTGAACAGTCCGGCATCAACACCATCGCCACCGAAGTTGAGGAAAACGAGGATGGAACGATTCGCCAGCTTGCGTTGCGCCAGTCCGCTTCGGCTGAGCATCCGGTGCTGCGCGCACATCGTCTGGCTGTCGGCTTCTACAATGAGGATCCGGAAACCGGCAAGATCGTGCGTACCGACCAGTTCGAACTTGATGTTGACGGCGAACTGACGATTGTCGAAGCGGCTGCCGGCAAGGCACGTCCGGCGCTGATTTTGGTGAATGACGACGATTTGACATACACGAAGCTGCGCTTCGATGAGAAGAGCCTCAAGTTCGCTGCGGAGAACCTGTATCGCTTCGACGATGCGTTGGCTCGTTCCGTGATTTGGCTTGCATTCTGGGATATGACTCGTGACGGCGAATTGCCGGCAAAGCAGTTCATCGAAACCTCTTTGGCTGCACTTGCCACGGAACATGAGTCCACCACGTTCCGTTACGCTTTGGCGCAGGTCAGCACCACCGCATGGCATTACACCGCTCCGGCCGACCGTGCCGAAGTGGTGGAGCACGTGGCCGCCGAGCTGTTCAAGCTGGCTCAGGCTGCCGAAGCCGGTTCCGACGAGCAGTTCCAGCTGATCACCGCCTACTTGGGTTATGGTGAGCCGGGCGATGCTGCGTTCGAAGCGAATGCGAAGGGTCTGCTCGATGGTTCCGTGGAGCTTGATGGCTTGGAGATCGACAATAATTTCCGTTGGACCATCATCAACGCGTTGAGCACGATCAACGCCATCGGCCAGAGTGACATCGACGCGGAACTTGCCAAGCGTGAAACCACTGAGAACCGTGAGTTCGCATTGGGTGCGCGTGCGGTCGCAGGCATTGCGGAAGCCAAGGAATGGGCTTGGAACGAGGCTTTGCACAACGACGAGCTGACCAACATGCAGTTGGAATCCGTGGCCCGTGGCTTCGCATCAACTCCACGTGCCGACTTGGCTGAACCGTATGCGGCCAAGTATTTCGAGGTTGCCGACTGGATCTGGAAGAACAAGACCTTCCACATGGCTGAGGCTCTGCTGGAAGGCCTGTACCCGAGCTATGCCGATCCGGCCACACTGGTGGATCTCGGTGATGCTTGGCTGGCTTCGCATGCGGACGCCGACAACGCGTTGCAGCGTATTGTGCGCGGCAATGTCGAATCGTCGCACCGCACGCTCAAGGTGCGCGATTTCAACGCGTCCCTCTGATGCCGTTTCTAAATGCCACTTCCGGTAGCTATTCTTAGTAGCTACTTCTGATAACTGCATCTGATATCACTCTTGTGATATTGCCTTACAAGACCGGACCGGCGGCGCGGCTTATCCCGCTGCCAGTCCGGGCTGGTTCGCCTCCAAACAAGCCATCCCAAACAAAAGCTGGTTTCCATAACGGTCAGGCCGAATCCATTCTCACTAATTTGCAGATGGGAGCCAAATATGTCTCTGGTATCGGAACGAGACGGTTTTTTCGGCTGGCGTCAGGTGGACGACCCGTATTCGCTTGAGGAGCGTGGCTGGGTGGAGGATGTCGGCTCGACGGGCTCCTATTATCCCCTGCCTAGATGGCTGGTCTACATGTGCATGGGCGGCTGGAACGAGCCGATACGCGGCTGGACCGGTGGACTGTACGAAAAACACTGCTACTGTCGTTCCGCCTATCATCGCGACGGCTGGGATGGCGTCGTTCTGGACAGCGAGCCTCTGTACTATGACGAGTTCGCCGATGGGGGACGGTATCGTTTCCGATCGGTGGATCCGATGATTTCACGATTCGGTCTAAGAGGGGTCGCCGTAAGGGCCCCGTTCCCGTTGACCGTTGACCTGAACCTGTTCCAATACGCCGCATGCAGCGTCGGCGAGCTGGCATGGACGCCATACGCCGACCTGCGTAACGGTTCATGTTCGAAACGTATGCTCGACCTGATGAACACGTTCCCCCACAAGCCGGGATTCTTCGTCTACAAGGGGTACCTGTACGCGTGGATCAACCGAATGCTGCAAGCGGGCCGCGAACCGCATGTCGCCATGCACTGCGCCTTGGAGCCGTACACGGAGCTGGAGCTGTTCCGCGCCTACCGCGTCTACTACGAGCAGCTGCAGCGGGAAATCCCGGCACCCTGCATGGACGACATCGTCTGGCCGGACCAGTGCGACCCGCGGTTTCCGTTGGAGAACGATCCGCGTGCCGCACACTACGGCATGTGGGTGTATTCCGGCGGACTGTCGTACGGTGGCAAAACGAGCTGAATGGGCGTCAGCGCCATGGGACGCTAATATGATCTTCTTTTCCTATGGGCGAGTGATTACTTCGCGAGGGACTGCATAAGGCGGATGCCGTTCGTTTCTCTATGAATAAGTGTTCAGATCGGCATTAATTTCAAATGACTATCTGAAAATATCTAATTATTAAAGTAAAACTATGCTCATTTGTTGATACACTTTGCGAAGTGTTCTTTCGCGCGGTCTTTCGCGCGGTCCGTACAAGCCATGCCACCATATACGCGCAAGACACGGCGATACTGGCAGCTTCCACGAATCGTTTGAAATTCGTATCAGGATCTTGGATTTTGTGCAATACAAGCGGTTTCATGGACGTTTCGGCATTATTCTGGGCGTGCATGCCACCTGTTGAAGTCGGGCCTCGAAGACTGTCGGAAAGCGCTATGTTCAGCGCGGTTTGTGGGTCCACCAGTCCCCATCCAATGTTGTTGTCTCGCTGGTCGGAATTTGGTCGATTCGCTGAAACGAGCAGTCGTTGCCGCCATTGTGCGGGTGTTTCATTCGGATATTGTGAGGCGATGAGGGCTGCCGCGCCGCTTACATATGCGGTCGCGAAGCTTGTTGAGGCTGCGTCGGTGGCGTAAAGGCAGTCCACGCCGCCGGGGACGGTTGAGGCAACGTATGCGCCGGGGGCCGCGATGTCCACTTGGGTGCCGTGGACGGAATCGTCGGTGATATTCAAATCCGTATCCACGGCGGTGACTCCTACGACTTGGCTGTAGGCTGCGGGGAATCGTCGTCCGTCCTTGGTGCTGGCTGACGTGAGCCGGTTTCCTGCGCTGGAGATGATGAGACTGCCATGTGATTCTGCGTAATCCACGGCTCGCCTCATTTGAGGAAGATCGGTGATGTCGCTTAATGAAATATTGATGATTTGCGCATGATGGTCCACGGCTTCGATTACCGCTTTGCTGACGTCTTCCATGCTTGGTCCGCCGGTTTGCTTTCCGTTTTCTTCGTGGAGTGATTCGAATATGCGGATCGGCAGTATGGTCGCGTCTGGGGCGAATCCTTCTACGGACGACCCGTCTACTGCACGCGCCGCGATGATTCCTGCGATGATGGTTCCGTGGGAGTATATGTCGGTCATGCCGTTGGTGGCGTCTCCTGAAATATGACTTACCCCAGGTGTTACGGCGTTTGCCAAATGTGGATTATCCGCATCTACCCCGGAGTCGATTACCGCCACGGTTACGCCTTTGCCCGTGGATTGACGGTGCAGTGTTTCGAAGTCGAAGAGCGTGTTGGTCCAGGGAGTGTCATTGATGTAGTTTTCGACGCCGGCTTGGCATTGTGCTTGCGCGTCTGCCGATGCGGCGCCTGTTTCAGGATCATCCGTTGCGTTAGTGGCTGCGTCAGTGGTCGTATCGGCGGTTGATGACGACGCATTGCCGCCATCGTTTGTTTGCGATGCGCTGGATTGGTTGCTTCCTGGAGCGGATCCTGCTGCTTGGGCTGATAGTTCGACGCCTTGGCTAAATAGGTCTATCCATGCGCGGGGAATGGCTTGCACGTCATTTTTGGCGTATCCAAGCCGTTTGAGGGTTTCTTTGTTGGCATTCGCAATAGGATACGCGGTTCCTGTGGAATCCACGGCGAAAATGTAGCCTTTGTCGGATGTGCCGATGGAGGCCTGCAGTAATGCTCCGGTGCCGCCTTTGAGCTTCACTGTTGAACTGGTATTGCTTGACGGGTTTGTTTTGGATGTGCCGCTATGTGCTGGGTTGTTTTGTTTGACTGCTAAATTTACATGAGTGTCGGCTTTTTTCCTTCCTGCCGTTTCCAAATTGTAGATTGCGCACGCGGAGACGTTTCCGGATGTTGCCGATAGCTCTTCGGAGGGCCAATCTTCCGGAATTGCGGATTCGGTGGAGTTTGAGAAGAATTGGAAGTCGGCCGCGCTGAGAACGTTCGGCTGTGTGAATTCATCCGTTTTTCCCGTGATGTACAGGCCGTAGGTAAAATCGGTGAGTGGGGAAAGCGATCCATCGGAACGAACCACATATTTGGTTTTCTTGGCATCGCCTTGCTGCATGACTACGCTGCCGACCAGCGCTTCAACGCCGTGGACGGTAATGCTGTTGCCTGCTCCGTCCACCGAGATTTGTTCGATCGGGCTTCCTTGCTCGAACAGGTTGATCCATTGTGCGGTTGCGTCGGTGGAAGCGGTTTCGGGAATGCCGAATGCTCTGAGGAACGCGTCTCGTAAGGTTGCTTCCTGAGGAAGCTGGTATCGGTGACTTCCGTTGACGAGGTAGCTGATGCCGTCCACATTGGCGACAATTGCCGTTGCCGTGTCTGTGACTTGAGACGAAGCGTTGCTGAGCGTGGTTGTGACGTTGCTGTCGGAGACGCAGCTATTGATGGATCCTGCGATGAGATTGTTTTCTTCCGGTAGCGAATCTGGCGCGCCGAGGATGCCTATGGTGGAACCGATGGGAATGTTTTTGAGCTGGTCGTCGGCTACCGTGAGCACTTTGAAGTCGGATGACGGAATGAGCAGTCGTGCGCTGATGGCATTGATGACGGGGTGCAACGTTCCATTTGAACTGACATATCGTGCCGCTGAGTTTTTTGCGACGATGAGCTTGTTGTTCTCCCAACCGTCTGGCAATGATGGACTTACCATGCCGTAGAAAAGGCTGACAAGTATTGCTATGACGGTAAGCCCTACACCCACTATTACGGGAGTCTGGTTTTTCTTCGGAGTGAGTTCCACGCCGTCTGGAATGCCGCTGCTGAAAGCGGTGACAAGTCTGCGGCGCGAGTAGCTTTGAGCTTCGGCAAGGTCTTTCTTGTTGGCCATGAGCGTCCTTACAGCGTGATTGCCAGGTATGCGAGCGGCAAAATAAGCATGATGCATATGGTTTCTGCGGCGTCCGCCACGCGTGTGGCGAATAGCGTATGCTTGCGTAAGACATAGGTGAACAGTATGGTCGCGAAGGCGCATGCGAGCATGAGTAGAATCAGCGGAATGCTGAATTCCTGATGCGTTTGCACGCTGAGCGATCCGGTCACGATGATTCCTATGCCTGCGGCGCCTACGGTTACGCACATTTCGCGGAACGTATAGATCTGCCTGGAATCGAGCAGCATGCCGAGGAATGCGGCGAGGCATAATGCTGACCCGAGTGGCGTGTCCAACGTGTTGAGGAGCGGTGCCGCTATGAGCAGCAGCGCGGCGACGCAGATTCGTCCGATGAAGAGCATGGTCGAGCCTGCTATATATCTACGTTTGATGTCTTGGTAGTCAATGTCGTTAGGAAGCGCGAAGATTTCCGATTCGCTATGCGGACTGTCTACGCTGATTCTTGCAAAAGACAGACACATCCAAGGCAGGGCGCTCGCGGTGAGTGCGGTTACGGCTGATGTGAGGATCCAGATATGCCCCATCTGCTGCGGCATGAGTGTGCTGAGGACGCTTGGTATGGCGCAGATGGCACCTATCAAAATGGGAATATAACTGTATGGGCGTGTTTTGGATGCGGCGAGACTCATGAGTATGCCTGCGGCGGCGAGTCCCAGGCTCGCTCCAAGAAGTGGCAGGGCATGCAGTGGCTGTTTGCCTGCGAGCAGGTTGACGAGTTGATATCCGCCAATCGCAGTAAAAATGCTGGCGATGAGTCCGATTGCGGTTGATTGCACGAGCAGGTTTTTGCCGCATAATGCGGCTGTGAGCGCTAGAAGTATTGCGCTGAATCCAAATGCGAGAACCGATGCCCATATGGATGCGGGGAAAAGCGCGATCCATCCGGCGCTGATAACAAGCAGGCCGAGGCCGATGACAAGTGACGTGAATGTGGTGTGGTCGCTGGTCCAAGGGCGGTATACGTGCTGTACGCTGGCGCCTACTGCTTCTACGACGTCATCGTAAATGATGTCGGTGTCTGATGATGCTCCGGGCTCAAGCGTGAGCGTGGAGTGGTTTGGAACGTGTTGTTCGCGAAGAGTCTTTGCTGGGGAGAGTGGATCGCCGTCGCTGGTGAGCAGCCTGTACCCTCCGTACACGATCGACGGATCGAGTATGCCGAGTCGTCGGGCTATGTCTGGTAGAAGATCGGCGATGATGGGGCCGTCGTTCACCCGCAGCGCGATTGTGCGCGTTTTATAGGAGACGGTGATTTGGAGTGTATCTGTCGTATTGATGGGGGGTGAAGATGGGGTATTTTGTCTTCCGTGCGGGAGCGGTGGTGGGGAGATGTTCATGCTCTTCCTTAGAGAATGCCGTAAGGTGCTGTATCGTGTCTATAAACAATACAACTATAAGGCATTGAGAAAAATGATTGCATTTTTGCAGTGATTGTCATTTGTTTCTGAAAAAATTGCTTAATTTTCAGTAAAATTGCTATGCCCAAGTGACTTTTAAGTTAACGTCAAACGATTGACGTGAGTTCATCTCGGGTTTTGGATACTTAATGAACTTAAATTTTACTGAATTTGTTATTGCTGTTATTGTTATTCCTTGGGGGAGTCGTGTCTCATTGTGGCTTCCCTAAGAAAGAATGCCTCCAAGGAAGGAAACAAGATGTCGGAACAGATCAGAGCCGAAGAAGGGGCAATTGAAAAGGGTGCCACTGCGGTCGACAATGCGCGCTCGGGTATCGAGAACCGAATCAAAGATATCGAAGCGAAGATGGCGGAGCTGGGCTCTTTCTGGAGTGGTGACGCGGCCGTGTCGTTCAACGCGCTGATGTCCAGTTGGCAGGAGAAGGCCACGTCCTTGAACAATATTCTCATTGATCTTTCGGATAACCTACGGGGTACAGCCAAGGATCAGGCTGCGAATGAGGAAGACAACCAGTCCCGTACGTCCAAGTTGCAGGCGTTGCTTGGCTGACATCATCGAATTGAACTAGAAAGCTAAAGGAGAAAACATATTATGGTAAGTTCTTTTTCGGTTCGTCCGGAGCAGGTGGATGTTTTGGCGAGCGATATCGCTGCCGATGCCAAGAGCATTGCTCAGGAGCTTGAAAACCTCAATAGCCAGGTGAGCGCTTTGATTGGTCAGTGGGACGGTTCCGCTCGTGAGGCATATCATCAGGCGCAACGCAATTGGGATGGCAAGTTGCAGGAAATGAATCAGATTCTTGGCCAGATTTCCCAAGCCACCTCACAGATCGCACAGCAGTACGTGGAGTCTGACGCGCGTTCGGCGGGTCGTTTCTGATGTCGTGCGATTCCGTGTGTGTTCCACGAAAGGTGTGGGGCGCACACGGAATCTTTCCGGTTGGGAATATGGGTGTTGACGAGGAGCGGATCGGGTATGGTAGTTGAGATCAAAGCGGATGTTGACAATGCGCGTGCGATAGCGAATGACATGGATTCATATGGCGAGTCGGTTTCTGAATCTGCAGGGCGTTGCGGCCAGGAAGCGTATAGCCGCGATACTGCTTTTGGCAAGGAATTCATGAGGAGCGCTTCCGCGTATACCCAGCTGCTACAGGGAACTGGAGCGAATATAGGCGAAGCCATGAGCGGTTTCTCGCAGCGCGTTTGCAGCGCTGCGAAAATATTTGAACAGGCCGAAGAACAGCAGGTGGCTTCTATCGATAAGGCTGAGGTAACAGTTCAGGAGGCTGCACCTGTTGTTGGAAAAACAAAGGGTAAAGCATCCGACATACACGAGACTTCTAAGAAGAACGAGAGCGATGAGGCGTTTGAGCCGCTGCTGTCATTAGTGGATAGTGTGGTGAATGTGCTTTCGATTCCTCCGCTACCGCCGAAGACTCTTTGAATTTGCTGATTAAGTGACGTGTTGCGTTTGTTATTTCCATACGAGAAGGGGTTATTGATGACGCGAGATTTGTGTGCATCGCATGTGCGAAAGGTGCGCGGCGTGGTGTCGGCGTTGGCGGCGGTGTTGGCTTGTGTGGGGTTGTGTGTGCCGTCGGCGGTGGCTTCGGATGGTGTGGATTGGCGTGTCGATGGTATGGGCGTGCGCGACGCATGGGCGTCGGGTATCACCGGCAAGGGCGTGAAGGTCGCCGTGCTTGATAATCAGATTGTGTCCGACTATCCCGCGCTGGCGGGCGCGGACGTGTCGTACAAGCTGGTGACCGAGGGCGGCCAGCCCTGCTATCTGGAAACCGGTGATGGTTCCGTTTCCTCCGAGCCGGTTTCCACGGATGATCCAACGGTCCTTTCGTCCAGTGGATACATGATGACGCATGGCACTCACATGGTGTCGCTGATTGCGGGTAACGGTAGCGGCTGGGATGGTGGTTCCGGTATCCAAGGCATCGCTTCTAGGGCTTCCGTGATTGCCTATATGCTGGACGCGGACTCAAAGGGCAATCTGGGAGAGCTTAATATGCCTCTTGCCTGCAGAACTCAGAATAACGAATCCACTGTGCAGACAATAGGTCCGAGTGTTCGTGATGCGGTTGATTCCGGCGCGAGGATCATCAATATGTCGTTCGGGTATGGGGATGTCAGTGATGCTATTTTCCGAGACTATATGTTGTATGCGCTGCGCCATGGCGTGGTGATGGTCTCAGGTAGGTCCAATGGCTCTTGGGCTGGCCTATATGATCTGGTGGGCGCTCCGGGCACGACTGATTATTTCCCCGGTGTGGTGACGGTGAACGCGGTGGATTCGGCGGGGAATCTGCAGGAGTCGTCGGATGTGATGGACGGGAACGTTTCGGTGCTGAGTCCGGGCGTGGGCGTGCCGTCCTACCGGAGCACGGATTCGCGTGAGATGGATTTGACTGGCGGCGGCACGTCGACCGCGGCGGCGAATCTGAGCG
>ERZ894180.1336-NODE-1336-length-15341-cov-7.289939_pt1 | contig 15341 bp, 14 predicted proteins | sample MGYA00380278_ERZ894180 | MGnify/ENA primary metagenome ERZ894180 (study PRJEB32331, sample SAMN06328450) | human gut metagenome | biome: human gut microbiome; feature: stool | host: Homo sapiens | collected 2013-02-24 ...
GAGCTGTCCCCGGTATGAGCCTCATATTTCCGCTTTTAATGAAATGTCTGGCAATATGCGGAACAATAAGTCCGACAAAACTTAGCAGCCCCGCAAAGCTGACTGCCGCTCCCGCTAAAAGAGCCGCCGACAAAAGAAGTATAAACCTTATGGCTTTTACATTCATACCAAGGCTCTTTGCGGTTCTGTCTCCTAGGGACAATATATCCAGTTCATGGCTCAGAAGCATTGCCAAAATAAATCCTACGGCAATATATATACATGCCGGATATAGTTTTGAAAAAGTCATTCCCATAACTCCGCCTATTTTAAACGATGTTATACCGTTAAGAGAATCCGGAAAAAAGGTGGTTATTGTATCGATTCCGGAATTGAGAAGATTACTGACAGCAACTCCCGCCAATACGAGCGTCATCTTTGAAGCTCCGTTTTTTACAGCTATGAAATATACTGTCATTACCGTTATAATAGCTCCCAAAAATGCCGCCGCAGGTATAACGGATATTTTATAGGGAAAAATCGCCATGGCAAGCACGGCAAAAAAGCCTGCGCCCGAATTTACGCCTATTATACTTGGCGCCGCGAGAGGGTTTTCGAGAACCGACTGTATTATTACGCCGGAAACCGCAAGCGCAATTCCCGCAAGCACAGACGCCGCCACTCTCGGCATTCTTACAGAATATATTATCTGACTGTTTACAGTATTTTCGTCAAAAAAAAGTGCCGAAATAACAAAAAAACTCCATCATAAGCTGAATAAGTACATTTTCAAGATAAAAAAAACAAGCTATAATATGCCTAGCAAAATAAAATAAGCGAAATTTGGCGTTTCGTAATAAATAATTATACAAAAAGGAGATATGAAATGAAGGTTTTAGTAATTAACTGCGGTAGCTCTTCCCTGAAATATCAGGTTATTGATTCTGAGACAGAACACGTTCTCGCAAAAGGTTTATGTGAAAGAATCGGTATCGACGGTGTTTTAACTTATCAGCCAGCCGGCCAGGATAAGATTAAGTACGAAGCTGCAATGCCTGCACATCGTCAGGCTGTTGAACTTGTATTAAAACAGTTAACAGACCCTGAAAATGGTGTATTAAAATCCATCGATGAAATTGATGCTGTGGGACGTCAGCGTGGCGCAGGTTTAGGTGGCGGTCATGATGAACGTGAACAAACACTTAACCAATTACTCGTTGAAATGGACGGATTTGCGGTGAACGAGGGCGTGATTGTGCTGGCGGCAACGAACCGCAAGGACATTCTCGATCCCGTCCTGCTCCGCCCGGGCCGCTTCGACCGGCAGATCTACGTCGGCGCACCTGACTGGCGCGGACGGCTTGCGATCCTGCAGGTCCACGCACGGAAAAAGCCGCTGGCGGACAATGTCGATCTCCCAGCCGTCGCCAAGGCGACCGCCGGTTTCACCGGCGCGGATCTGGCCAACCTTCTGAACGAGGGCGCGCTCCTCGCCGCGCGGCGCGGCAAGGCCGCGATCAGCCAGCAGGATCTGGAGACATCGATGATCAAGGTCATTGCAGGCCCCGAAAAGAAGAGCCGCGTGGTCAGCCACGCGGAAAAGATGCTCACCGCCGTCCACGAGGCCGGACACGCAATCTGCATGTACTGCCTCGACTCGCAGGATCCGGTGCACCTCATCACCATCATCCCCCGCGCCCAGGCCGGCGGCATGACCATCAGCCTGCCGCAGGACGACCGCTCCTATTCCTCGCGCAACGAAATGTTTGAGACCATCGTCTCTTTCCTCGGCGGCCGCGTGGCAGAGGCGCAGAAGCTCTGCGATATTTCCACCGGCGCGTCGAACGATCTGCAGCGCGCCACCGGCATTGCCCGCGATATGGTTGCAAAATACGGCATGTCCGACAGCATCGGCCCCGTCAGCTACGCGGGCGGGCAGGAGGTCTTTATCGGGCGCGACTATGAGAAGACCAAACCCTATTCCGAGCAGACCGCCGGGCAGATCGACGCGCAGGTCCAGAAGATCATGCGCGAGGCTTATCAGCGCTGCGAGCAGATCCTGCGCGATCATGCCGAACGGCTCGATAAGATCGCCGGCTTCCTGATGGAGAACGAGAACATGAGCCGCGCACAGTTTGAAGCTGTGATGCAGGACGAAACGCTTGACCAACCCAAAGCCTGAGTTTTATGCGCACCGCGGATCGTGGTGCGCATAAATTATGGGAACTGACAGGAGGCTCCATGTATTATCGCAGTCTGAACGCCTATCTGCGTGAGACCTTTGGCTGCAAGGTCTATAAGCTGGCGCTCTCCGCCGGCTGCACCTGCCCGAACCGAGACGGGACGATTGGCACGCGCGGATGCATCTTCTGCAGCGGCAGCGGAGAATTTGCCGCGTCCGCTTCCCTCTCTATCCCGGAGCAGCTGGCGCAGGCCAAGCGTCTGGTCGCCGCCAAGGCCGGGCCGGACGCACGCTATATCGCCTATTTTCAGGACTTTACCAATACCTATGCCCCGGCGGAGGTCCTGCGGCCGCTGTTTGCGGCCGCGATCCGCCAGCCGGAGGTCTGCGCGCTCTCCATCGCCACGCGGCCGGACTGCCTGCCGCCGGAGATCTTGTCGCTGCTGGCTGAGCTCCGGTCGGAAAAGCCCGTCTGGGTCGAGCTCGGGCTGCAGACCATCCATGCATCGACGGCCGCCTATATCCGCCGCGGCTATCCCCTTTCCGTCTATGACGAGGCGGTGCGGGCGCTGCACGCGCGCGGCATCAGCGTCATCACGCATCAGATCCTGGGCCTGCCCGGCGAGACGCCGGAGATGATGGTGGAGACGGCCCGCTATATCGGCCGCAGCGGCGCCGATGGCATCAAACTGCACCTGCTGCATGTTCTGGCCGGGACGGATCTGGCTGCGGACTACGCAGCGGGCGAATTTGAGACGCTGTCGCTGGACGCGTATATCACGCTGCTGGAGGCATGTCTGCGCGTGCTGCCGCGGGAGATGGTCATCCACCGGCTGACCGGCGACGGAGCCAAACGCGACCTGCTCGCGCCCCGCTGGAGCGGCGATAAGAAGCGCGTCATCAATGAGATCCGCCGCCGCTTTCTGGCCGACGATCTCGAACAGGGCTCCGACCTGACCGACGCGCCTGCCTGAATGGCGTGATTTTCGGTATCGTCGGACGCCAGACGGATTGACATTCGGGAAAAACCGTGTTATTCTTGATAACAGATAACGAATACGGGCTGAAATGCCCGTATTTGCTGCGTTTTCGATATTCTCGTTCCAGAATATCGAAAACAATCGAAATCAATTCGACAATATCGGAGGAAAGAGAACATGAAAAAAGAGAATCTGTTCGTCATTCTGACCGGCGTTGTCATCGGCATCGCGGCACTTGTGCTGACGGCGCTCGGCAACCCGGCCAACATGGGCTTCTGCATCGCCTGCTTTGAGCGTGATATCGCGGGCGCTGTCGGTCTGCATTCGGCAGCCAAGGTGCAGTATGTCCGCCCGGAGATCATCGGTCTGGTCCTCGGCAGCTTCCTGATGGCCATCGCCACGAAGGAATGGAAAGCCAAGGCCGGTTCCTCGCCTGCCCTGCGGTTCGTGCTCGGCGCTTTCGTCATGATCGGCGCGCTGGCCTTTTTGGGCTGCCCGCTGCGTATGGTCCTGCGTCTGGCCGGCGGCGATCTCAACGCAGTCGTCGGTCTTGCCGGTTTTGCTGCCGGTATCTTCCTTGGCACGATCTTCATCCGCAAGGGCTTCACGCTCCAGCGCAACTACACCACCAAGACGCTCGACGGCACGGTCCTCCCCGCTGTGATGACCGGCCTGCTGATCCTGTTCATCGCTGTCCCCACCCTCTTCAAGCTCTCGGAAGAAGGCCCTGGCTCCAAGCATGCACCGTTTTTCATCGCGCTTGTCATCGCCCTCGTCGTCGGCGCGCTGGCGCAGAAGTCCCGCATGTGTATGGTCGGCGGTCTGCGTGACACGATGATGTTCAAGGACATGCACCTGCTGTGGGGCTTCATCGCCATCTTCGTCACGGTCCTGATCGGCAACCTCATCGGCGGCAGCTTCAAGCTCGGCTTCACCTCGCAGCCCGTTGCGCACTCCAGCCATGTCTGGAACTTCCTCGGCATGTTGCTCGCCGGTTGGGGCTCCGTGCTGCTCGGCGGCTGCCCGCTGCGTCAGCTCATTCTGGCCGGCAGCGGCAACGGCGACTCCACCGTCACCGTGTTCGGCATGCTCGCCGGTGCGGCGGCTGCCCACAACTTTGGTCTGGCCGGTACGGCCGACTCCACGAACGCCGCCGGTGAGTTCGTCCGCGGCGGCCTGTCAAACACCGGCAAGATCGCCGTTGTCTCCGGCATCGTGGTCTGTCTGGCCGTTTCCGTGCTCAACCTTCCGAAATTTGCCAAAAAACAGGAGGCGAAATAACATGGTCGATGCAAGAGGTCTGCTCTGCCCCATGCCCGTCGTGATGGTCCAGAAGGCCGTGAAGGACGGCCATCCTGCCGAGATCGAGGTCCTGCTGGACGACGCCTGCGCCGTGGAGAACGTCACGCGCTATGCCAACCGTCAGGGCTACACCGTCACCTCCGTGCCGGAGGGTCCCGACACCCGTCTGACGCTGAAGAAATGACCGCGTACATCGCGACATTCCACACGCATCTGTCCGCCCTGCTGACCTGCCGGGCGCTGACCGCGGCGGGCGTGGCTGCGCAGATGATGCCTGTTCCCCGGCGGCTGAGCGCCGCCTGCGGCACCTGCGTGCGCTATACGGCCGATTCCCCCATGCTCTCATGCATGGACACGGATTATGAGGCCGTGTATGAGACGGCGGATAACACCACACCGCGCCTGCTGTGTGAAAACCGATAACGATAAAAACACTCCCGGAGCCGAACAGCTCCGGGAGTCCTTTTATGTAGGGGAGCGGACAGCCGTGCCCGGCGGTATAGTAACGATCGGTACGGGCTGTCGTTAAAATGGTAAACGCCCCCGAATTGTCATTGCGAGGAGGCCAACGGCCGACGTGGCAATCTCGGGAAGGCACTTGCAGAACGTAAAGGGTAATGACAAAAACGTATCAACCGATTGCGTCTGTAGCGGCGCTCACTGCGCAGCCGTTGGCGGCTTTGCCGCCTTACGGATGCGGCGTGCCCCTTGCGGGTAGTGAGCGCCATGGAGGCTGGCAAGTTATAGGGCAGCGTCGTCGACCGTAGCGGCCATCGGATTTGTCATTGCGAGGCCCCGAAGGGGCCGTGGCAATGACAAACCTGGGGCATTGTACGGCGCGGCAGAAAGCCTTATTCCAGATTCAGATGGCGGCGCAGGATGCGCTCCGTGACGAAGAAATACACAATGCCGAGGACGGCCAGCAGGGCAAGCATCACGCCGATAAACAGGTTGAACATGCCTGGCGCGCTCATGCCGGCAGAGAGCTGAACAAGGAAGCGGCAGAACGGCTCAAAGTTGCTCAGCACGATGATGGACGTGACCGCGACCGTCTCGAGCACGACGTTGATGGCATAGTAGAACAGCACAGCGAACAGGATGCGCTTGCGGCGGAACAGGTGGCCGATGGAGCAGGACAGATAGATCTGCAGCACGGACACCGCGACCTGCACCACAACGAGCAGAACGAGCAGGGCGATGCCCCAGCCGTTGATTATCCCGCCGAAGCTCTGCTCCAGCGAGGTGTGGATGGAAGGCAGCAAGCCACGGATACCGCCGAACAGGATGCCGACGGAAACGAAGCTGACCAGGCCCGTCACGACCAGCGTCAGGAGGGCCGTGAGGAGCTTCGACAGCACAAGCTGCCACGGCCGCACCGGCAGCGTGAACATCAGGTAGCCTTCATCACGCAGCAGGCCGGAATAGAAGCGGATGACGGAGATGACGAGCGCAAACACGCAGGCGGCAATGACCGCGAGCACGAACAGCACTGTCGTCAGATTCACAAAAATGGCAGAGATCTTGACCGGCAGCTCCGCCATGAGGGCAACGCGCTCGAGCAGGCCGAAGACCAGAATGGCGGGCCAGATAAACAGAAAAATCTTCAGATTTGCGCGGAGATCGTATTTTAACAGCTTGCTCAGCACGGCCATTCACCTCCCATCGGGATCGTGCGGAAGACTTCGCGGAAGACCTCGTCGACGGACTTGCCCTCGGCGCCGCGGATGTTATCGGTCGAATCGTGGCGGACGACGCGGCCCTCCTTCAGGAAGATCACCTCGTCAAGCACCGGCTCGATGTCCGCGATCAGGTGCGTCGAGATCAGGACGGTGCTCTCGGGCGAATAATTCGTCAGGATCGTCTGCAGGATGAAGTCGCGCGCGGCCGGATCGACGCCCGCGATCGGCTCGTCGAGCAGGTAGAGCTTTGCGGCGCGGCTCATGACGAGCAGCAGCTGGAGCTTTTCCTTCGTACCCTTCGACATGGTCTTCACGCGCGTATCCAGCCCGATGCCCAGCGCACGGCACATGGCCTCGGCGCGCTCGCGGCGGAAATCGGGATAGAAATCCGCAAAGAAATTGACCATATCCTTCGTTTTCATCCAACCGGCATAGTACATTCGGTCGGGCAGGTAGCTCACGAGCGCCTTCGTCTCCGGGCCGATCGGCTTGCCGTCGATCGCGACGGAGCCCTCCGTCTGGCGCAGCAGGCCCGTCAGGATCTTGATGAGCGTCGTTTTGCCGGAGCCATTCGGCCCGAGCAGGCCGATGATCTTGCCCGGCGCAAGCTGCAGGTCGACGTGGTCGAGCGCGGGCTTTGCCCCGTAGCTCTTCGTCAGGCCGCTGCAGCAGACCAGCATGTCATTCATTTTCATTCCCTCCAAACAATGTTGCAATTTCCTCCTGCGTGTAGCCGAGCTGCCGCATCCGCGCGCAGAACGCATCGATCTCGGCCTGCGCCAGCGAGCGGCGCGTCTCGCGGATGCACGCCTCATCCTGTGTGACATAGCGCCCGGTGTTCCGCTGGGCGCTGACGAGCCCGCTCTCCTCCAGCGCCGCAAGCGCGCGCTGCATGGTGTTCGGATTGACACCGGCCTCTGCGGCCAGCTCCCGCACCGACGGCAGCTTCACGCCTGCCGGATACTGTCCGGAGACGATGCGGAACTTCAGCACATCCACGAGCTGCAGCCAGATCTGCCGCTCCGGATTCAGCTTCCATGCCATTGGCTCACCTCCAATGTGTTATTGTACTAATATACTAATACACTAGTACGGTTTTGTCAAGAGGGTTTTTCAAAAATATTCCTGCCTTCCTTTCTGTCCGCCCCTCACGGACACAGCACCGCAGCAGGCAGAATTTTGATTTGGGTATGGGCAAGCAGGCGTTTCTGTGATATGATGGAGGCAGGACCCCAAGATACAACAAAATACGGGCCATCTCCGCACCAAATCGAGGGGATGGCCCAAAATGGAGGATGCAGCCTATGAGAAGTGCAAGCAGATGGATCTACGTCGCAGTCGGGTGCGTGGTACTTCTGTTCTCGGGCCTGGTGTACGCGTGGAGCGTACTGTCCGGGCCGATCGCCGCAGAGTTCCCCCGCTGGACCACCGCACAGCTTTCCCTGACCTTTACGATCGTGATGAGCTTTTTCTGCCTTGGCGGCCTGACCTGCGGCGCGCTTTCCGCGCGCATTTCCCCGCGAATTTTCCTCTGGATATCCGCCCTGCTGTTTCTGGCGGGCTTCCTGCTGACGGCGGGCATGCGGTCGCTGCCTATGCTGTATGTCGGCTTCGGCGTGGTCTGCGGGCTGGCCTCCGGCTTCTCGTATAACGCCGTGCTCGGGACAGTCGGCGCGTGGTTCCCCGACAAGCAGGGCCTCGTCTCCGGTATCCTGCTCATGGGCTTCGGTCTGAGCAGCTTCCTCATCGGCAAGCTCTCCTTCACCGAGCAGGCTCTCGACGAGAACTTCAAGGCTGTTGCCGACGAAATCAAGCGTCTGAAGCCGTCCACCGTGAAGGGCCGCTACGTCACCAAGGCGACCATCACCTCCACGATGAACCCGGGCGTCCCGGTTGATCCGACGGTCATCGCCTGAGCAATATAGCTTGCAGATAGCTTCTATATAGCTTGCAAAAGACCCGCATCCTGCCCCAACGCGAGATGCGGGTCTTTTCATATATATCTTGCGATTATCTATCTCATTTAATAAATAATGATCCTGCAATCGTCTGACTATCAAAGAATCTCAATGAAACCAGATATCAGATAGATATTAAAACAGAGAAGTGATGTTCAACGGTCGCGCATACGGCCAATCGCAAGCGCCGTCGTCAACACGTATGCGTCACGCGGGTCGGTCGCATCCCAACCGGTCGTTTCCGCGGCACGCTTCAAGCGATAACGCACCGTATTCGGATGCACATTCAATTCCTTCGCCGTGTTTTCCAACGAACTGCCGTTGCGCAAAAACGTGGAAACCGTCACAAACGTCGGATCGTCGGGATTCTCGCCATGAAGCACCTGATACACGTTCTGATACAACTCTTCACGAGCGTAATCATCGCCCAACAGCGCCCGTTCCGGCAGCAACTCATCGGCACGCAACGGGCGGGACGGCGACGCCAAAGCGGGAGCCGCCTGCAAGGAAAACAGGGTTTCACGCAACACGTGCGAAGCGCCGGCGACACCGGAACGCACCGGACTCAAATACACCGATTCGTCATCTTTGAAAGCGGGCATAATCGACGTGCAGGTCACTTCGGCAGTGGCGGCGCCACTCTGACAGACAAGCGCCAGCAGAAAACTGCCGTATGTGCCAACAATCACATGTTCTCCGCCCAGATCGCGCACCGCCTTACGCGCAACGAGCGAAGCCGAAGCGGGACTCGTTTCCGGTGTGCCGCCAATCGCGAAACAATCGAAATCCCCACGCCAACCAAGCACATTCATCAACGAGGCGACGCGATCATCCGTAAGAGAAGTCATCAGGCATTCGAAAGCGAGCCGTTCGATGGTTGAATCGTCGGTGTGCCCTGCCAGAAGGTCGAGAATGTCTGCCTGATCGGAGTTCATAAGCGTCAAGTGTAGCCGCCCAACTGGCGAATCGCTGAACGGAAAGCGTCAACGAGGTGAAGTTCATTCGGGGAGTGCCGCTATTATGCCGCTTATGAGCGAAGTCAAACAAACTGGAAAGCGTAGCGAGCGTATCGGCACATTCCTCAGCTGGATGCTGGCCGTGCTGGCATGCCTTTGGGTGGCATGGTGTTGCGCGATCGGGCCGTTGTACTGGTTCGGCGATGGGCTTTCCGACTTCGGCTGGCTGAATGTGCTGTATTTGGTGGTCGCTTTCGCGATATGGTTTTCGATAGTTGTCGCATTGGTCAGATTCGGCCGCGGCCGTCGCGTACTTCCGCAATATTTCGCACGACGGCATGAAAAACTATGCAACGAGATTGCAGGAACGCCGACCACCGTGCTTGGCATTATGTTGCGACACTTGCATGATGCCGCGCACAGCCGCCCAGGGCGCGCCCTGCATGCAGTGATCGTATGGACGGGGCGCAAACTCATCCGCTGCACCGACTGTTGGTGGAAACTCATGCTGGTGTTCGTAATCGGCTGGCTGTGGATTCCAACCACGCTATTGGCCGCGTTCGGCGCCGACATTCGCTCGCAGATCCGTGAATTCAGCTGGGCCTTGAACCAGTGGACGGGCTTGAAACAGCCATATATCGGCTTCTTCTCGTTCGTGCCCATGGATATTTACCCGACCGCGCATTACATGTGGCCGGACAATCCCACATATCTGACCGACCAGCACAATGTCGTGCTCACCGTGTTCTACGGTGCCGCAGCGGCGGTTTCGCGCTACTTCACCGACTCCAACGATGCGGGCATCGTGGTGCTCGCAGCCTTGCAATGGCTATTCGCCGCATTCTGCTGTTCGGCCACCGCCAACCGGTTCTTCAACCTGCCGTGGCGCAGGCTTGGCGTCGGCACGTTCGACTTCTCGCATCCGGAACGCCACGATTGCTGGAATATGCGCGATTACGCGCATCCTGAAGCAGGCGTTGTGGCACGCCCCTCCAGACTGCGGGCCGGTGCGAAAACACGATTCATGATACTGCTGTTCTTCATGGTGTGCCCGCTTGCGGTATTCGCCACGATTTCCCTGACGAAATCGCCGCTGTTCGCTTTCGCATTCGTATGGTGGTTCGGCGTGTGGTACGAACTGCACATGACGCATATCAAAGCGCTGCCCACCATCAACGGCAAGCCGACGTACCTACGCAAACGCTCGATCATGGCCTTCACCATCTCAAGCTGCGTGATGCTGATCAGCGCGAAATACGCGTGGTACATCATTCTCTTCACCCTGATCCTGGCACTTATCAACGATCGCAAACGTTGGAAAACCTATCTTGTGGCACTTCTGCTGCCAACCATCCTCATTCATGGCGGCATCGTGTTCCTCACCAACACGGGCGCCATCATCGGCGGCGACCCCATCGAAAGCCGTGGCATCCAACTGCAGCAGATCGCGCGCGTCGCCAAATACAATCCGAAAGGCATTCCGGCGGACGCGGCGAAAAAGCTTGAACCGGTCTTCAACCTCGACCAGATGGCCGAAGCGTACTTCCGGCAGGACGCCGACCCGGTGAAATCCTCCGGCATCCAATCGAAGAAAGTCAGTTACAAGTGGCGCACCGTCACCGAAGACGACATGACAAACTTCAACGAGGCCTGGCTTGAAATCGTTGTCGCAAATCCTGTTATCGCGCTCGACGCGTTTTTCGCCGAATGCTTCGGCTATTTCGACGTGACCGACCTGCCATACGTGTCGATGGACTACTACGTGAACAACGATTACGTGCAGAACGACAATGCGTGGATCCACCTGTATAACCACGATTGGCGCGATGCGGTGGCCGGCTTCGCGAAAGGTTGGGGCAATATTCCCGTGATCGGCTGGGTGACGCACGGCAATCTGTACGTAACGCTGATGCTGCTGGTCGGCGCTGCCGAAGTGGTGTTGCGGCGATGGCGCTCGCTGTCATGGCATCTGCCCCTGCTGCTGCTCATGGGCGTGATGATCACCGCTCCGGCCAACAATTTCGAACGGCATATGCTACCGGTCGCGTTCGTATTCGGTTTCGTATGCCTGCAATTCTGGCGCGAGTCGCGTAATGCGCGATCGGCTGCCAGCGCGAACGTGGCCAGTGCGCATGAGGCCAGCCAGGTGCGGCAGGACGAGTAGCGGCTGCGTTGGCTGCTGCATGAGCTGTTGCGTTGCGGCGACATTGCGTCGGCGCGCCGCGCTGTAGTAGGTAGGAGGTAATGATGGCGATTTTGGATTCGGCTGCGATCATGCCGCGTACATGCGTTGCGGCGGATCAGGTGCTTGTTTTGGATACGGTGGGATCCACCAACACGTATGCCGCGGATTTGGTGCGTGCAGGTCGGCTGTTCGGCATGGATGGCATGGACGGCATTGCAGGGAACCTCGTGTGGAGCGGGCGTGAGATCGTGGTTGTCGCGGCGAACGAGCAGACGGCCGGTCGCGGGCGGCTCGACCATACGTGGGCCAGTGTGCCGGGGGAGTCATTCATCGTGTCGCTGGTGGTGAGCGTGCCGGTTGCGATTGTGCGCGATTCGTCCGTCAATGGTTGGCTGCAGATGATTGCCGGTTGCGAGATGCGTGAGGCGATTGTTGGTGCGGTATGCGATTTCGGCGGCACGCTCGATGAAGATGTTTTGCTGAAATGGCCGAACGATATTTTTGCTGGCGGCAAGAAACTTGGTGGCGTACTCGCTGAAATGGTGCCGATTCCGGATTGCGGGGATCGCGTTGCCATTGTGATCGGCGTCGGTTTGAATCTTGCCGTCGCTCAGGAACGATTGCCGATAGATAAGTCCACATCGTTGCAGTTGGTTGCGCGCAATCTGCCTGATGCGATGGTGTTGCGCGATGCGATTGCCGTACGTTGGGTGCAAGGATTGCGCTCGCGGTTGGCTGATTTCGAAGAGGACCCTCACCGTGAGGCTGTGCGCGCCCGGGAAGCGATGACCCCGATCTGCTGGACGCTCGGCAAGCAGTGCGAGGCTCATTTTGTGGACGGAACCACTTTGCAGGGCAGGGCTGTCGCGTTAAACGACGACGCCTCCCTGACCATTGAGGATCAGGAAGGCGTATTGCATCGGGTGAGCACGGCCGACGTAGGCGTGCTCAGTAAGTAAAAAATTACTTGATTGCTGAAATTTGCCGCAATCTCACTTCAGCTTGGCAAGACCTGCGACCACGGCGGAAGCGATAACGGCCTTGACCGCATCGCCTGCGACGAATCCCATGGAAGCCACGGCCACAATCGGCAGTGCGATGCCGGTAATGGCGGACTGCACGATGAAACCAAGCAGATAGTCAAGCGCAATGCAGCCGGCGACACAGGCAAACAGGTAACGTGCGGCGGTCAGCGCGCCATGCTTCAGCGAATCGGTGCGCGCCTCACCCTTCAGCAGCGACGTGACGATGGCCGCCGGCAGGAAGCCGATCAGGAAGCCGGCGCTCGGGCCAACCAATGCCATGGTGGAAGCGCCGCCGGCGAACACCGGCAGACCGACCGCGCCGGCTGCCAGATACATGAGCATCGCGGCGCCGGCCTGCTTCCACGGCAGCATCAGCGCGGCCAGCATCACCACGAACGTCTGTAGCGTGATCGGCACCGGCGTGCCCGGAATCGGCACGGCACCGGCCGCGGAGGCGGTCCACATGAGCACGGCGAACAGCGCCGGCTTGAGGATGGATCCGACAGTGCCGCTGGTGGCGGTTTTCAGCGTGGTTTTGAGTGTCAGCATTGCGTTACGCACGATAATTCTCCTTGGATGTGATTGCATTACGTTGATGAATCGACGATTGTCGACAGCCGAAATGATGGCAAGCGCGAAAGTGACGAAAATGCAAGGTTTGTCAACTTATGCCCCCAATCGTAGGCTTGCCAAGTTTCGGTAACGTTTGTGGAGCCTTACAAAAAGATTGCGTGTCTTTTGTGGGAAACGAGTTCACGATTTTTCGTTCGCGCGACCAAACTTGACGTTATGCCTAAAAATGTCAACAAACTTCTGGTGGCGAATCGCGGAGAAATCGCGCTTCGCGTAGTGCGCACCGCCCGTGAGATGGGGATTCCCACGGTTGCGGTGTACGCGGAGCAGGATCGCCATGCACAATACGTGCAGATGGCTGACGACGCATATCTGCTTTCCGGAGACACGTATAAAGACACCTATCTCAACGAGGATCTGCTGATCGACATTCTGCAGCGCAGCGGTGCCGACGCAGTGCATCCAGGCTACGGATTCCTTTCCGAAGTGGCCACTTTCGCGCAGAAAGTGATCGATGCGGGTGCGGCTTGGGTTGGTCCGAATCCGAAAGCCCTCGTGGATTTGGGGGATAAGATCACCGCACGTCGTGTGGCCACGTTCGCCAAAGTTCCGCCGGTTCCCGGCATTTCCCAGTCGATTTCCGACATGCGATTGCTGCTGGATTTCGCGCACACGCACGGTTATCCGCTCATGCTTAAGCGTACCGATGGCGGCGGCGGTCGCGGCATCACGCTCGTGCACAACGATGACGAGCTGCGCGGTTTCTACATGAATCATGATGCGCTGCAGGGCGGTGATCTGAACGAATATTTCGTGGAACGATTCATCGACAAAGGACGTCACGTCGAAACGCAGTGCGGCCGCGACTCGCACGGCAACTTCACCGTGTATTCCACGCGCGACTGCTCCGTGCAGCGCCGCAATCAGAAGCTTGTCGAAGAGGCGCCGGCACCGTTCCTTTCCTCCGAGGTGACCGACCAGCTGGAAACCTACTCTCGCCGACTGTTCGAAGCCGTCGATTACGAGGGGCTTGGCACCTGCGAATTCATGGTGACCGAACAGGGCAAAGTGTACTTCCTGGAAGTCAATCCGCGTCTGCAGGTGGAGCATACCGTCAGCGAGGAGGTCTGCGGACTTGACCTGGTGCGCGAGCAGCTGACCATCGCCAACGGTGGGGAACTGACCGTGAACCATCCGCTTCGTGGACACAGTTTTGAACTGCGCCTGACCTGCGAGGATCCGGCGAAGAACCTCGCGCCAAGCTCCGGCACGCTGGCCTCGTTGCGCTGGCCGTCCGGCCCGGGCATCCGTGTGGATTCCGGCGTGGTCGAAGGCGACACCATTTCGCCGAAATTCGATTCGATGATGGGCAAACTCGTGGTCACCGCATCTGACCGAGCGGCAGCAGTGGCCCGCGTGCGCCGCGCCTTGAGCGAGCTGAAGGTGGAAGGCGTGCCGACTCCGGCAAGCTTGTTCGAACAGATTTTCAACGACGACGAATTCACCGCCGAACACGGTGTTGCATACGATGTCAGCACCAAATGGCTGGAACGCAAGTACCTCAACAAGGAAGCCGCATCATCGCAAGGCGGGCAGCCGGCGTCCATGTCTGGCGCTTCCGAGGTCGACAAGAAGGAATCCAGCGAAACCTTCGTCATCGAAGTCAACAATCGCAGAGTGTCGCTGACCGTGCCGAACGACATCGTCGCCAACCTGACGGGCGGTGCCAAAGCTCGTGACGCGAAACGTGCCATCCAGCCGCTGCGTGGGCAGGGACTGCATCATGCGCAGAAAAAACAGCAAAGCAACGACGGCCAATCCGGTGTGATCGCAAGCCCGATGCAGGCCGTCGTGACGCGTATCAATGTGGCCGAAGGCCAGCAGGTGGCCAAGGGCGACCTGCTCGTCGTGCTCGAATCCATGAAGATGGAAAACTACGTGTATGCGCCGGTCAAGGGCGCTGTCACCAAGATTTTCGTGGGACCCGCGGCGGGCGTGGAAGCCGGCGAAACGTTGATGACCATCGACGTGACCGGAGCGAACGGTACGAAAGCCGGCGAAAACGGCGCAACTGGCGCTGCTGTTGACGGAACCGCAACCGACGGAACTATGGAAGGGGGTAAGTGATGACTGATATCATCGCAAGCCCGGCCGTCAAAGAAGCCGTGAAGATCGTAATGGAACAGCAGGAGCGACTCGGCAAAAACGCGGCCGAAGCCGTCTCCGCGGCCACAACCGTCTCCGCGGCCGACCTGCCGGGCGCATCCCAGCCAATCCGCGCATCCGTGCTTCGTGCGGCGCAACTCGCGCACGAAGCGGAAGATCATGCCCGCAATCGCCAGCATGTCAAAGGCAAACTGACGGCGCGCGAACGTCTTGACCTGCTGCTTGACACCGGTTCCTTCGAGGAAATCGGACGATTCTGCGGCGGCGACATCAACGGTGGTCGTGCGGGAGCGGCGGTCATCACCGGTTTCGGCGAAGTGTTCGGGCGCAAAGTCGCCGTCTATGCGCAGGATTTC
>ERZ894180.1339-NODE-1339-length-15302-cov-10.872565_pt1 | contig 15302 bp, 8 predicted proteins | sample MGYA00380278_ERZ894180 | MGnify/ENA primary metagenome ERZ894180 (study PRJEB32331, sample SAMN06328450) | human gut metagenome | biome: human gut microbiome; feature: stool | host: Homo sapiens | collected 2013-02-24 ...
GCACAGTGCGAGTATTATTGCACACCGTGTGCATCAACACGTAAAGGCAATATTTGGGATGTGACGAAAGGGCAGTCCCTTTGTCACATCGAGCCGCCACTTGGTCCCGTTAATGGGACCAACAATCGCCGCACCCGTTGCATCATGTCGGTAACGACCGATAAGGAGGCCGACATGAACAATCAGGCAAGCGATGGCATCACCGATGCCGGCAAAGACCTCGTCCTCAGCTGCATCAAAAGCCAAGAGCTGCGCGACCACATACGCAAATACTTATACTGGCCGGCGCCAATCATCGCCGGCTCTCTTAAGACGCTTGACGAAAAGCGCACCATGCTCGAGCAACTTCGCATGGAGGTTTCGCCGGAGCTCATCGAAGATATTTACTCCCATCTCGCCCAGCTCAACTGCGCGCTCGACATGCTCAACAACGTCGAGCGCGACCGCGGAATCCTCCTACTGTACGTCATGCTCTACAACGAGGAGGAGCGCGACGTCGATGCCCTTGACGGCCCCTTCCCCACCGCATCCTGGGAAGCCGCGCAAACGCTCATGAAGCACTACATCGAAGAGTATCCTGACGACGACTGGTCCGAATCGTACTGGAAGATCAATCTCTACACCTCGAAAGACCTGCACGAGCACCAAACGGCGCAGCCCTCCCTGACGTTTGCGGCAACTAGGGACGGCGAGCTTATATTCCTCCGTGATCTGCGCAATCACCGCACTCGCAAATCGCATGTCGAAAGCGTCTGGCGAAACGATAGCAGGCGGTTCTGCGCGAACAACGAGCCTATCTACACGCCGTGGGTACCGGGCGACATCCTCAAAATCGACGGTCGCCCCTTCGACCACGGGCCTCGCTTTGCCATTGTGCTCGAAAACGACTACGAGCACACGCTCCGGGGACAGATCTGGTGCGCAGGGCCCAGTAGAGATCATGGTGTTAAGGAGGGTTCGCTTTCATCCGGCACCTTCAGCGACAGTCTCTTGGACCCCTTCATCCCATCTGCCCTCTACACCGCCGAGCGCTACACCGGTGACCTGCCGGACGACTGCGCCTTTATGATCGAACTTTCGCAGAAGCTGCACGACAACCCTGACTACGGCAAGCAGTGGTCCGAAGGCTCGGTCGGACACGATTGCCTACAGCCGTATCGCAAGCCTACCAGCCAAAGCGAGCTGGATATTCGTCCGGGCATCTTTGAGTTTTTGGACTCGCGCAGCATTAAGGAGCATCTTCAACGAATCGACTACGAGCTCACCACGCCCGTAGCGGCTTTCATCGTCAATTGCTCACATAAAGCGACGCTGCAGCAAAAGCTCGAAGGCTGGCAAAAGGTCATCGACAATATGCCCAATTGCACTATGAGCCGCAGAAATGACACGGTCAACATCCCGGACTTCCATGCCTTTCTGCGCAATGTCATCAGGCAGGAGCAAAGAAAACTCGCGCACTTTAAATTGACGGACGACAAGAGCCTGTTTTTCTTTGAGGACTACTCGTGGGACTGGCGTGCCCAACACGACTTTCTTTACGGCCCGTACAGCAGTTACCAAAAATGCTTCGATGCCATCTGGAAAGAGCTCGAAGGTGACGATCCCAAAGCCATCAGAATCACTCGTCGTCCCATCGACCCAGACGAAGACCACTATGCCGACGACATGGTCATACTCAATGAGAGCGGCGAGGTGATGTCCTGCGACTACCGGTTCGAGGGTGAGTGGGACGAGGCGGGCACCGCGAGCGATTTCGAGGACATGTGGTTTGATATCCCAACGCCCTTCCATGCCGGAGACATCGTCTGCAACCTCCAACGCCCCGACGAGCCGATGGTGCTGTTTGACCTGCAAACTTGGGGATCCAAACGAGTCTACAAAGAGCTGGCCTCCTCCGTCTACAAAGAGCGCCTCGTTCAAAAGGCCGACAAGCTATTGCGCTGGCACCGATATGACGGCGACACCAGTGACATGTACGCCTACGGCTGCCAAGTCTCATCCGCCCTGCATTTCCCCTTCTACATTGGGGAGCCTGAGGGCTTTCTTTTGGACATCGACTATTACCGCAAGCCGCTCAAGTCAGAGGAGCGAATCCTCTACGGCGTCAGGGCGTATGTCAAAGGCGACCTGGCGGTTGATTCGCTCGCCGCAATGGCAAGTGCATGCGAGTTACAGGCGCTGGCGGAGAAAAAGGCGCGTGGCTTCGAGGACGCAGATAGCTGGCTCAAGGACCGCTATCCAGAGCTGTTCGATACGACGGTTGAGCCTTTCTTAGAGGATGATTGCGGCAGTTGCGCTTAGTTTTGAAACGCCACTACCAATTGTCCATTCAGTATGTGCACATCCATGTACCAGTGCGTTTCCAATAGTATGTTTGACGCAAGATTCATATGGGACCCGTTAATGGGACTACAAATCACAACCTCTGACGGATGCTAATGGCAACGATCAAAGAGGAGGTTGCCATGATCAGCCAGACCGATACCATAATCACCCGAGCTGGCAGAGAGCTCATCTACAGTTGCATCAAAGACAGCGAGTTGCGAGACCGCATGCTCAAATACGCCGGCGGGCGAGAGAATTCTTGTGTCAACATCATCGGCGGCTCCCTCAAGACGCTCGACGAAAAACGGACCATGCTCGAGCAGCTTCGCAAAGAGGTCTCATCGGATTACGCCGAGGCGATCGACTCCGGCCTCGAACAACTCGACACTGCGCTCGATATGCTTTACAACGTTGACCGTGACCGCGGTATCTTGCTGGTCTCCGGCATGTTTTACAGTGAAGATGAGCGCGGGCACGACACCTTTGACGGCCCCTTCCCCGTTGCCTCATGGGAAGCTGCGCAAACCCTCATGAAGCAATGCGTCGATGACGATCCCGATGAAGATTGGTCCGAATCATTCTGGCAGATTAAGCTCTATACCGCCGAAGACTTACACGACCGCCCGCGCGCTCAAGCCTCGCTGATATTCGCCGCGACCATGACGGGCGATTTGGTCTTTTTGAGCGACCGCCGGAATCAGCGGACTCCGCATCAAAGCATCGATCACTTGCCGTGGAACAATAGCAAGCACTTCTGTGCCAATGGTGAGGTCTTCTACACTCCCTGGTCCCCCGGCGACATCATCAAGATCGATAGTCGGCCCTTCGACCACGGTCCCCGTTTCGCCATCGTGCTCGAAGACGACTACGATAGTTCGTTCAAAGGCCAGGTTTGGTGCGCCTATCCGAGCAAAATCTACGGCGTTGAGGAAGGCAATCTCCGCTTGAGGGATTTCACGGACGGCTTCCTCGACGACTTCACACCCTCTGCGCTCTACACCGCCGAACGCTATATCGGCGACTTGCCCGATGATTGTTCCTTTATGCTCGAACTCTCGAAAAAGCTGCACGATGACCCCGGCTGTGGCAAACAATGGTCAGATGGATCGGTCGTACACGACTGCCTGCAGCCATACCGCACATCGGCCGGCGCCGGCGCCAACGCCATACGTTCGGACATTCTCGAGTTTCTCGACTCACCCGACATCAAGGAACACTTAAAGGACATCGGCTACGAGCCCACCACGCCCGAGGCGGCGTTCATCGTCGACCGTTCGAGCGAAAAGACGCTGCAACAGAAGATCGAGGCCTGGCAAAAGATTCTCGAAAACATGCCCAATTGTGCGATGAACAGGCGATACGGCACGTTCAATATCCCCAACTTCCATGCCTTTCTTCGCGACGTCATCAAATGGAAACGCAAGACAATTGCCCGGTTCAAACAGCCTGGCAAACACATGTATTTCTTTGAGGACAAGACGGGAAGTCCCCATGAGAGTGGGTGCAATTATGGCCCCTACACCAGCTACGAAAAATGTTTCGAGGCAATCTGGAATGAGCTTGAGGAGGAGAATCCTACCTCGATTGAAATAACGCGCCGCCCGATCGATCCGGACGAAGACCACTATGCCGCCGACAGGCTCATGCTCAACGCAAAAGGCGAAATCATGGACTGCCAGCTGCGCTGCATCGACATGGAACGCAAGGGTAAAGACCCCACTTTCGCTTTTGAGTTGATGTGGTTTGACATCCCGACGCCATTCCACGCCGGCGACATCATTTGTCGTCACGGCGACCCTGGCGACCCCATGCTGCTTCTCAATATGCAGACATGGACCACGAAGCGGGTCATGGATGAGCTTCCGCCTTCCACCTACAGGGAATGCGCCGCAAAAAAGGCCGACGACCTGCTCAGGCACCATCGGCAAAATGGCGACACGAGCGACATGTACGCCTACGGCTGTCAGATTGAATATCCCCTGGAGTACCCCGTCTATATCGGAGAGCCAAGTTGCTTTCTTCTCGATATGGAATACTGCCGCATCCCGCTCAAGCCGGAGGCGAGAATTCTGTACGGCGTGCGGGCATATCTCGACGGCGATCTGGGTCTTGACTCACTTATTGCGCTATCGAGCCTTTACGAGCTGCAGACGCTGGTCAAGAAAAAAGCCGAGCGGTTTGAAGGGGAAGACGGCGGGCTCAAGACCCGCTATCCGGAGCTGTTCGACGACACGATAGCCCCGCCGGCACGATTCAAAACAAAGAGGAGCTAACCATGAACATCTTGGATTTCGTCGACTCCCGGGACATTCGGGAGCACCTGCGCAGTATCGACTTCCAGCCCAGCACCATCGAGGCCGCCTATCTGGTTTGGTTTTCGAAGACCGCCACGCTCGATCAGAAATGCGAAGCTTGGCAGGAGATCGCCCGAACCATGCCCAATTGTTCGCTGGAGGCGACCCATGCCGGTCTTGGAAGGCCGGCCATCCCCGATTTCCATGCTTTTTTGCGCTGGACAATCGATTACAACAAGCGGTGCGTCGATGCGTTTGCGAGTGGGACGGGCTACGTTTATCAGTACGAAGAGGAGATTGTGCCCGACGGGCAACTTTGTGGGGCCTTCGGCGCGCCATTCAGCTGTTATGAGAAATGTGTCGAGGCGTTGCGCGGTGATGATGAACTGGCGAGCCGTCCAGAGGCACGCGCACGCATCACTCGGTGCCCGCTCGATGCCGACGAAGAACACCGCCGAGAAGATTGGCTCATGGTGAACGGCAAAGGTGAGCCCCTTTCCGTTTATTGCCCTTCGGCCGGCCCCGTTGAGAATGATTGGGAGATCGCATTCGAGTTCATCTGGGTCGATATCCCCACGCCGTTCCACACCGGCGACATCGTCTGGACGCCGCAGGGCAGTACCCGCGAGCCGTTCACGTTGTTCGATCTGCCCACGTGGGACCGGACAAAGCTTGAGGCAGAACTTCGGCAGGCAGACCGTTCTGACGAATGGCTTGATCATGCGCAGCAGCGCCTCGAGCACTATCGCCATGCAGGGGATATCAGCAACATGCGTGCCACTGGCTGCTCGATTACCTACAACGAGACGTTTCCCCTCTACATCGGCGAGCCAGACCCGCTTTACTTGAATCTTGAGTACTATCGAAAACCGCTCGAAGACGAGCAGCGAATTATAATCGCCGCCCAGGCCTACCTGCGCGGCGACCTGTATGTCGACTCACTTGTAGCGTTTATCGACACCATAAGGATGGAGTCCAAGGCAAAGCGCAACCTGGAAGAGCTACGTCTGGATCAGGCACCGCTCAAGGAGAAGTACCCGCAGCTATTTGAGTAGAGGCCGCCATGTCCGAATCTACGAGGGGTTACGCCGATAACCCGGAGGCCATCATGTGCGAGGAAATAATCAACCTGATCGAATCTCCGGAGTTGCGAGAGCATTTGCTGCATAATCCACAGCTCCTGAATGGCGATCATTACATGCAGATTGTCGGCGGAGCACCGGTTGAAATTACCCGCAAACAAGAGCTACTCGGCAGACTGGTTGCTGACGGGTGTAACTCGTCAGGCGGCACCCTTTACTGGCACTATCGGCAGATTTGCATCGACTACATCGATGACTGTCTAGACGCGCTAAAGGCCGTCGACGGAAACAAGAAAATGCTGCTTGTCAGCGAAATTAGCTTTATCGACAGCGAAGTTGGATCTGCGATCACACATGGCCCCTTCCCCGTGGCATCGTGGGCGGACGCTCTGGCGGCAATGAAGGCATATGCAGAAAAGTGGAGCGAGATGACAGACCTGTCGGCCTCGTATTGGATGATTGAGCTGTTCAACCTTGCCAACGACCCAGGCTGTTCGTATCCCTACGATGGCTTTTTGCAGCCAGACTACACCTACTACGCCAATGCCGCCGGAGAAATCCAGTACATCTGCAGGGAAGAAGAGGGCGAATGTGGTGAGGTGCTCGACTGCATTGTGGGTGGAATCTTTGGCCCGTGGTTCAAGGGGGCATATGTCGACCTGCCCACGCCGTACAGAAAGGGCGACATTCTTGAGATCGACTGCCGGCCATGGGCACCAGGTCCTTGTTATTGTCTGGTAGCAGACTCGAAATTGGACTGTCTGTATCCCAATGGCGATGGGCAGATTGGATGTGGTTCTACCCCCTACGGCAGTTGCTTTGCCGGATGGGCGCATACGAACCTGATGCTGTCACCTGTGTTCAGGGCGAGAAAAGCAACGCACCCCTTGCCGGAAGTATGCGCGACCTTGCAAACGATTGAACTGGATCAGATAGATAGCCTGCTAGAAGAGTGCGCCAACAGTAAAGAGGAAGAGCCTATTTGGCTGGCTATATATCGGCATCGTGCTCGATGACGGACACTGAAGAGCTTCAAAGACAGCAGATGTTCCGTAGATTTAAACAGCTGAAAAAAGGGCATCGACCTGCGCCGATACCCTTGATGCGGGCACACTATTTTCCCATAAGCTTGGTTTAAAGAAAAAGGAGTTACACCCGAGAAAGGCGCACCTCATAGAGAGAGCGTCTGGAACCGCTCGGATTCATAGCTATAAGTTGCAAGGAAGTTCTCCCCATTTCTTTAGCAGGTCTTTTGTCTCTTTCTTGCGCCATTGATTTTTAAAGAAATACCAAACAAAGCGGTCGAAATTGCAATAATCCAACTTTCCGCATTGATCACCATCCAGGTGATGATGAATTACGCAGCTTTGGTTATTTGGGGAAAGTCTCCAAGTATCTCTCCATCTATTGATGGCATCGAGAACCACATCGTACAGATTTCGATAGCTCTCGTATCCATAGCCTTCGCCTTTTTCGGAAGCATCTTGAGCCGAGAGCTTCTTCCATGCGTCAATTTGCTCATATACTTTCTTATATCGTTCTTTAAACGTTGTGTGCTCCGGTTTGAACCCACAAATTCCGCCAAGGGTATCTGCTTCTATATATTCGCACGCGTAATAAGGAAGAAAATCATGGACAACCGAATCGTAAATGCAGTATTTACCAGCTCCGCCACCTATTCCTCTGCATGCATGATGGCAGAATTTGGTCGCAAAGGAATAATTGTTTTTAGCGACCTCTTTTTTCCCTAGCTTAGAATCCGCTGCCTGTAGAGACTCCCGTCCCAATGCATCGTTGACCGCGACCTCAGCGGCGTGAGCAATCTTATAAACTAAATCTGATTGGCCTGCAAGAAGTGCCTCGCGAAACGCATTGTCATTGTCATGGGAATCATCGCCAGAGGCAATCATCTCCATTATTGCCACCGCGGTAAGAAGGGACCCCCCAGTTAGAATCTTCTCGTTCTCGCCATTCTTCTTGCCACCGCTATTCTTCTTGCCATCTTTTTTCGCCTCAGCTTTTACCTCCTCTATTGTTTTTCCATCGACACGCATCCCCGCTGAAATACCAAGCAACTTAATAAGTTCAGCCTGAGTCGGTTTTCCAGCTGAATTGTTTTTGCCGCCGTTGGACAGCGTCGGCAAACTGGTCGAATTATCTCTGTTGACGCGATAAACCGCACGTCTTATGTTCGTTTGCCGGGCACTCCATGAACCCGCATCAAACATTCCCTTAAAGATGCTGGCCATCTCTTTTCCGTAATCACTCTCTATTACCCCGGCATATGACACATCGTTGTTGATCAGCAAGTTCAGCAACGCAATGTTCTTGTCCGTGAAAACTGGAAGGCCATTTAAATCAACATCAAACATTTGGTTTTGGAGAATCAGAGAAAGCCCGGCGGATTGAACAGAACACCCTTTAACATCCATCAGTTTTTCCTTATCAATTTTGACGTTTTTCCAGCTCATTACATTTCTCCTTCTGATATCCAATCGTCCCAACTGTTACCTCAGAACGATGCTAGTATGCCAAGTCTCGTTAACGACCGTTCCTTACGCCAATGGTCGAATTTCCCAACGCAGTGGTCTTTCTATAAAAAGAACGGTTCTAGAAGAGAGGCCTCCTCACTAAGACCGCCATATCTCTCAAGCTATAGGACAGACGCTATCCGTAGAAAACGGAGACGGCATCGTGACCGTGGCTTTCCTCTTACGAACGCTGGCGATGATTTACCATTGAGTCAGAAACCGAGGCGGGCATAAAGAAAATGCGAAGGGCGTCTGGCTGTTCAGCAGACGCCCTTCGCTGAATAGTCGGCCCGCTGCGCAAGTGCCCCGCGGGCCGAGCACTTTTATTGGTTATGGCATCAGCAGAAAACTCGCACGTAGGCGGGGGTTTCGTCACCGTGAGCCATCCTCAACAGGACATCTGCATTGCAGTGGGTCTCGGCGAATGCCGCATCGTTGTCTCGGCCCTCTGCTGCAAAGCAGCCTACCAGGATGGCGGATGTTGGGCTGAGCATGTTGCGTAAGTCGCGCAGGACAGCGTTTATCGGGCGGTTGTCGTCGAGCATCTCGAGTCCGTCGATCACAACCGCGACGTCCTTTAGCACCGCCCTATTCCACGTCTGGTCGCCGAGCAACCAGCTCGTTAAAAGGTCCATGGTCATGTTGTCTTCGACAAAGATGCCCAAGCTGCGCTGCTTGAGGCGCATCGTTGCGCGGATTGTCTCAACCTGTTGCTCCTCAGGATCCTCTGACACCTTGCCATCCATCTCAGCGCGAATAAGCCGGGCGATCGCGTCCCCTTCACGCTCCCGAATCGGCATGTAGAGCACGGCGCGTTGTTCACTCAGGCGCAAGGCCGCATACACCAGCACGTTCGAAACATCTTCATGCGCGCCGCCAATCACGCTGAGCTTGCCCAGCTCAACGCCGCCACCTAGGGCATCATCGACCAGCATACCGGTCTCCAACACTCGCGGGGCTTCAAGCACCGACGTCTCCACACCACGGTCGAGTCCAGAAGCCAGTCGATTGCGAAACCCGCTGAGGTCAAAACCCTCGTCATCACGTTCTCCACGATTCCCGCCGCACCGATTCGCGGACGGCGGCATCACACCCGAAAAGCTCATCATCTCGCCCATGCTCACAGTACGGCCAATTCGGTCGTCCCTGGAGTCCATCTTTCGCTTCATCGCAACCCTCCTAACGCCTACCGCGCTTACCAGTAGCCTTAAAATTCCAAATCGGCTTGAGCCGGTGAATAACATCGACCGTCGGGTCCATGAGTCTCAGTACATCATCCGCAGGCTTATACGCTTCGGGTGACTCATCGAGCGTCGTCTCGCATGCGCTCGGACAGTAGATGCCGGCATCGCGCATCTCGTTAACGAACGACCTGGTATCGAGCGTTTGGAACGCTTTGGTGCGGCTCATCGCACGACCCGTCCCATGCGGCGCCGAGCAGTTCCAGTCCTCGTTTCCCTTGCCGCGCGCAATAACGGCACCGTCGCGCATGTTGAACGGAATCAGCACCATCTCGCCCGCATGAGCGCTAATGGCGCCCTTGCGAATCATGCCACCTTCCGAGATGTAGTTGTGCATGGTGGTAAAGCCGTCTCCGTCGAGTCGAATCCCCGTACGCTCAACAATCTGTGCGACAATCGCCTTGCGGTTCTGATTCGAGAAGCGTTGGCAGTTATGCATATCGACGAGATACTCGGCAGAAAGATCTCCCACGAGATACTTAAGCTCGTCGGGGATATCTGCCGTGCACGTCTTCTGCGCCAGCGCCTGATGGTGCTCCGCCGTCTGCTTGCCCATGTTGCGCGAGCCGGTGTGCACGACCAGATATTGGCATCCATCCTCGTCCTCGTCGAGTTCAATGAAGTGGTTGCCACCGCCCAACGTACCCATAGAGCGCTCAACCTTGCGTTTATCCTGCAGCCAATCACGCGACTCCATGTCAAAGTCTGCGAGTACGCAGGCAGGATCGCGATGAAGGCTAAAGCCCGTGGGCACCGCGCGTTTCACATCGCGATTGAACTGAATGAGGTCGTCGCGCGCAATGGTCTCCGCAAGCGGCACACAATACATCCCGCATCCGATGTCGACCCCCACCAGGTTGGGAATCACCTTGTCGCCCAAGTTTGCCGTAAAGCCAATCACGCAGCCCTTGCCCTTATGGGCATCGGGCATGATGCGGATCTTGGCACCTTCAAACGCCGGGCAGCTGGAAATCTCCTCGATCTGCTCCTTGGTTGAATCCTCAAGATTCTCGGCAAAGACTTTGATGTCTGCCATCGCATTTCTCCTGTTTTGATCCTTGTAAACCGGAACCGGCCCCAAGCCAACAGAGTGCATGTCACGCCAGCCAGCCAAACCGCCGATTTCCGTTTAACCACCTTTCGCCCTATTCGGACTCTTATTGCTGCGAATACTACGGTCGCGCGGGCTACAATGAGTCCCAATAACGGGTCTTGTTTTGTATCTTCGGCTGTTACCCTGCCGGCGAAAGGAGACAACGTGGCGAACAGACCAAATCAAAAGCTCAGGCTTCTGTTCCTGCTTAAAACCTTGATGGAAAAGACCGACAGCGCGCACGGGCTCACAACACAGCAGATCATCGAGGAGCTCGCCTATCACGATCTCGAGGCCGAACGAAAGGCCATCTATCGCGACCTGCAAACGCTTCGCGACTTCGGGCTCGACATCGACCAGCGCGGTGGCAAGGAATGGGCGTTGGTCTCACGCCCGCTCGACCTGCAAGAACTCATCATGCTTGTTGACGCCGTGCAGAGTTCGCCGTTTTTGACCGATGAGCTGACCGACCACCTCCTCGGCAAACTACAGAGCCTCGCCAGCCTGGACGAACGCGAGCTGATGCACAAGCGCGTCGACGTGCCTTCGCGTGTGAAGATGCAAAACTCCGATGCTCTGCACAATATCGACTTGATTCAGCAGGCTATGCGCGAAAAACGCAAGATTCGGTTTCGTTACTTCCACTACGACGCCGCCAAGCAAAAGGCCCTTAATCATGACGGAAAGACCTACGAGCTCACACCCGTGCGTCTTATCTACTCCGACGAGCTTTATTACATGATTGGATTTAGAGATAAATGGGCTAATGCCGGCTCGGGTCATCAGCCGTTCACACCTTATCGCGTCGATCGCATGCTCGACGTTGCGGTGTCCGAAGAGTCCGCGACCAAAGATCCGCGTATCGCGGGCTATGTGCTCGAAGATCACGTCTCTCCATCATTCGGCGTATATGCAGCCAACAAAACCACCATGGTGCTGGAACTCGACGACCGCGCGATGAATCCGCTCATCGATAAGTTCGGATTGGACGCCGTTGTGTTTGAAAACCAGGATGGGCGCCTGTTAGCAACTGTCAAAGCCCCGCTGTCGCCGCAGTTCTTTGGCTGGCTGCTGCAACTCAGCACCTTCATTAAGATCGTTCAGCCCCAAAGCGCCATCGATACGTATCTCAAATATCTCGACGACACTCGGGCACTTTACCAGGAAGACAGGTAATATTTCATGGATACGACCCCCAAATTCGATGAATCGTTTAAACGCCTGAACCCCGAACAGCGCGAGGCCGTCGAATGCCTAGATGGCCCGCTGCTCGTCATTGCCGGTCCCGGCACCGGCAAGACGCAGCTGCTGAGCCTGCGCGCGGCGAACATCCTGGCCAAGTGCGATGTCGCCCCGCGCAACATCCTCTGCCTTACCTATACCGAGGCGGGCGCGGAAGCCATGCGCAAGCGCCTGATCGAGCTGATTGGGCGCGACGCCTACGGCATCGAAGTCAGTACGTTTCACGGATTTGCAAGCAGCATCAGGTCGCGCTATCCCGAGTACTTCATGCGCCCATCGACCGACACGCTTGTTACTAGCCTGCACCAGCAAGAGATTTTTGATCGGCTGCTCAAATCACTGCCCTTTGGTTCTCCGTTAGGCGGAGGGTCACCTGATATGCCTGCGCCAAATATTGGCAAGATGATTGGCTTTGTCTCCAAGGCTAAGCGCAGCGGCCTGGATTACGACGCGCTGGGCGCCATCGCGCAGCAGAATATCGACGCCGCCGCCTGGCTTACCGAGCATTCCGAGCTGCTTACGCTCGCCTGCGAAAGGGCAAGCGCCGCGTTGGCCGAACGCTTTGAGGAAGAGGTCGAGCGTGCCTGCGGCATGGCGCCCACATCGCTCACCCGCCCGATCGACTGTCCCGCCGGTACGTACGTGCCGTACATTCTTGAGTTGCGCGACGCCGTTCGCCGCACCGAACTTATTGACGAGAAGGGAAAGTCGTCGGGATACACCAAGGTGCGCGATGCCTTCTTTGGAGGCAGCAACTCTCAGGGACGCACCTTTAAGATTGCGGAGCAGAGCGAGCGACTTAAGACCGCTTGCGACGTCGCGCGTCGCTACCAGAGCGAGCTCGACCAGCACCATCTCTACGATTACGACGACATGATCGGCGACTTTGTTAACGCCGTAGAACACAATGACGCGTTGCGCCAAGTACTCCAGGACACCTATACCTATATCCAAGTTGACGAGTTCCAGGACACCAATGGTGCCCAGATGCGCATCATCGAGCTGCTCTGCGACGGCGTTGATGTGCCCAATATCATGGCCGTTGGCGATGACGATCAGGCCATCATGCGCTTTCAGGGCGCCACGATCGAATGTGCCAACCAGTTTGCGGCCGAGTTTTCGCCCCGGAGCATCGTGCTCAAGACCAACTATCGCTCCACGCCCGCCATCGTTGAGCTTGGTCAAGCTATCGCACGCCAAATTGAATATCGCCTCGACGCCAGCTCGAATAAGTCAATCGAAGCCTCCAAGCCTCAGGGTGATCAGGTCGGCTTTAGCGAGAACGTCTACGCCGGCAAAGCCGAGGAATACGCCGCTGTCGCTGCGAGCATTAAGCAACGGCTTGTTAATCACTATCTCGATGAATGCGAAGATCCCAACGAAGGAATTGCAGTCATCTCTGCCAAGCACGCCGCCTTGCGCTCGCTGATTCCCTTCCTCGTTAAGGAGAAGGTACCTTTTTCGTATCGCGAGCGGCAGAATCTCTTTGCTTCCGAGCGTATGCAGACGATGCTGGCACTGTTGCGCTGCGTTACCGCGCTTGCTCGCGGGCAGAAGGAGCTCGCCAGCAGCTATCTTCCGCAGATTGTCTGTGCCGCCGAGCTGGGCGGCGACCATCCATCGTCCGTGACGTTTGCGCTCAGCGCCAAGCGCGAACATCGCGGCGACTGGATGGCCGCCATGTGCGAGAGTAATAGCGCCCGCGTCAAAGAGCTGTACGACGACCTTATGCAGTGGGCGGCCGAGGCCGGCGCCTCCCCGGTCAGAGCGTTGCTCTTTAAGATTGCCAAACGCAGCCTTGACTATTATCAGGATCATAAAAAACAGGATCCGCTGGGCGCCGCCGAATTCAATGCCGGCATCCGCGCCCTACTCGCCTTTGCCGAGGGTGAAATGGGCGACGCGCGCCGCATGGGACGCACGCTTCGCCTGCCCGATATTGTCGACAAACTCGACGCCGCGCAAAAGTTTGGCGTGAGCATCGACGCATCGATCGATCTTGGCACACCGGGAGCCGTTCGCCTTACTAGCGCTCACAGTTCGAAAGGTCTGCAGTTCGATTGCGTCTACTTGCTCGACGCCGACGACTCCACCTGGCACAAAGGTGCTGGCGGCATGAGCCTGTACCCGTCCAACCTGCTTATTCGCGACGAAAAGGATGACGACGATGCGCGCCGTCTGCTGTTTGTAGCCATCACACGCGCTAAGCGACACCTCGAGCTCTACCGCGCCGGCGGATCGGCGCTGCAGGAGCTCACGGGGCTTATCGACTCTTGCGAGGTTTCTGCTGAAGCGGACCAGCTCAGTGCCGCCATCGAAACCGAATGGCGCGACAACTACGTGTTTGATACGCCCGAGCTCCGTGCGCTTTTGGAACCTCACACCGACGTAAAACACCTCTCTGCCACGGCACTCAACAACTTTGTGACCTACGAGCCTGGGTGTGCAAATAGCCAGCACTTCCCCGAGAAGCAGATTGTGCGCCTGCCCACTGCGCCCACGATCCAAACCGAATTCGGCACTATCGTTCACGCGATGTTCGAAGAAATCGTTAATCGGATGGCAACCGATGGCGCGGCGGCAATTGAGACAATTGAGGCCGAGTATCGCCAGCAGATTTCGTGGCTCGATTTTGCCCCCGAGGACGTCCATCGCTATTCGGACCGCTTCGAACGCATTTGTCATGCATTCGTCCCTTGGCTTGTCGAGCACGTACGTGGCTACCGTTGCATCACGGAAGCGAACATGCAGTGTCTAACTGCCAGTGGAACTCCACTCTTTGGTTTTCTTGACCTGCTCCTCGTTGACGATGCAGCTAAGACGGTGCAGATCGTCGACTACAAGACTGGCTTTGGCAAAGAAGTCCCTGCGGGCTACCACCGTCAGCTCAAGTTTTACAAACTGCTGATCGAAGCGTCACCCGAGTTTTATGGCTACACCGTCACTTCCATGGGCGACTACTATGTAGAACCCGACAAGACAACGGGCGAGCTCCGCCCGCCGTTCGCGACAACCGCCAGCGCCGATGACATTGCCGAACTCGAGCAGCTCATCGATGCCACATGGGCTCGCATTGAGCACGGTGCTTGGGATACCAGCGCTTTTGAGCAGAGCGATGCCTATGAGCTTGCCATCGAGGAGCAGAAGGGCTGCCGCAAAAAAGCCGATAAAACCGAGGTCATGCAGCGCGCCTACGAGCACTGGCTAATTGAGAACTCTAGAATGTGACAAAGGCGCTGCCCCTTTGCCACATTATTCGATGACGGTGCGGGAGTTTTGCTTGCGCATGGTGGCGAGCATGTGTTTGGGGACGGCGTGGGCCATGCAGCTGCCGATAGTTGCGCTCGCGGCGGCCTTGGCTGCATCGCTTGCGTTTTTGGTCGCGTAGCTGTGGCGGAAGCGTTTGAGCATGGCAATGTCATTGCCGCCGTCGCCATAAACCGCGACCTCGTCCTCGGCAATACCGTAGTAGCCCGCCAGCCAGGCCACGCTCT
>ERZ894180.1368-NODE-1368-length-14960-cov-19.386045_pt1 | contig 14960 bp, 6 predicted proteins | sample MGYA00380278_ERZ894180 | MGnify/ENA primary metagenome ERZ894180 (study PRJEB32331, sample SAMN06328450) | human gut metagenome | biome: human gut microbiome; feature: stool | host: Homo sapiens | collected 2013-02-24 ...
AATTAAATGTTACAAGACAGACAGTATCTAAATGGGAATTAGGTCAAACAACACCAGAAATGGATAAACTAATAGAAATTAGCAAAATATTTAATATAAGTGTTGATGAATTAATAAATGAATCAGAAACAAAAAATGATATATATTCAATAATATTAGTTCTACTGTTTACTGCTATATCTAATGGTGTATGCTTTCTTTGATGATCATAGTAAAAGGCATGATAAATAATATCACTAGGATCACTTCGACATGTTTTCTGAACTTTATACATTGTGAAATTATCTTTTTTACTTATACAGTCAATAATCAAATCATATTGAAAACTATATCGTTGTTGTATAAGATATAATTCATAATCATCTGAAATATATTTAATTTTCATATGATCACCTATCCTTCATAAAATGCATGGAAAACTACTCCTTCTTTAGTGTCAATTCCGAACACCCAACCGCCAAAGTTAAGATCTTCATATCTGCCTAAAGGTTTGCTTGCAAGTTCTCCCATTGCTTGATCTAAAGCAGATACATAACTTTCTAACATCAATTGACTTCTTAAATCAATTGAAAAACTTGTTTCACCAAATCGACCAACATACTCCCCCATATGTTCCGTAGCATTCGCATTAGTCCACACTACATTTGTTTCGGTATTAGGATTTATATAAAATTCTTTTAATTGAACTTGAAATGTAGCGGGAATTTTTGTTGCTGTCATATTATCGGCAGTCGCTATTATTCTATCCCATACCTCACAATTATTACTAAGAACCTTGATAAATCTTTCGACGGAAACTAATCCCCCATAATTGTATTGCTTTATTGACATATCAATAAAATCATCACCATATTCACCCAATAAAGATACCAACAGATCTTTATTTGTGATATTGTTAAATACTCTTGCAACATCATCTGTACAATTCGATAACCAAGCTAAAATATCATCCGCTTTATCAGATTTTAAAATTGCCTCAATAAAATCGTCGGAGTACTTTGCCATGTTCGGATTATTCAGAACTTTTAATACTCTTTCACTTGAATAGCCTTTGGATGTCAGACTTTTATATTTACTCCAACGTGCTATAGCATTTTTCCCGTCTTTTATCCAACCGGAAACCGTTTGACCCAATTTACTGTCTATTATTCTACCAATCGCCAGTTCCATCAAGGGTGCGCTTGCATAACTGGCAAGGGAGAAAAATGCCGTTGCATTTAAACAATCAGCTGCTTGCTCATTACCGTCTATTATTGCGGCAAAATACAGTTCCATTGCATCCATATAGAAGTCCATTAACATATATGTGAACGCAAGAGCCGCTGCAAAGAAAAATACACCTCCGATTACTCCACCAACTGTTCCCAGCAACAAACAATCCGCCATTATACCACACAGAGCAATCAGTCCGTCGCTCATGCTTACGGCAATCACTCCATATATTATTACAAAATACGCCGTCAGATCAAATGTCGAATACGCACCATTAAGCCCATTGCTAAGCTTAAACTCGAACTCGCTGCCGTCGGCATTCTGAATAATATATCCCGTTCCTGTCCAATTTCCGACGGTAATATTCTTCTCGGGTACAACTACCAATTTACCAGAGTTTACGGCACAACGAATATCTTCTATATCGGCAGATGAAAGTTTCAGACTGTCGATCTCCTCCGCATTCTTGGAAGAGATCATCTTGATGTTTATACCCTGCTCGGTGGAAATTCTAAGAACTTCCGCCGTAGATACGCTCTGAACCCCCGTATACTCCTCCAGCACCAAGCTTTCAAGATAAGAAGAAACATATCCCGAAGCAAAGCGATAAGCGTATTCGTCGTCGGCGTTATTCCTGTAACTTACTGTGGAGGCATAGTTCCCCAGAATATCAACGCTGAACGAACCTTTTTTCTCGATATCCTTAGAAAATGCGGAAACAGTAACGCAAGGCTCGTAGCTGAATACGCCGTAGCTCAGATATCTTTCGGCATAGATACGGTTAGCCCCTGCCAGTACCTTATTCTCAATGTCAAGCTGCGTGAAATACGTCGTTCCGATAAGGCTGAGGAAGTTGCCTATATACTTATCGTTGTAGACGTTGCTTTCGTTTACCTTTGCCTGCTCTTCGTCGGTGAGCGGCATTTTTCCATACGCCGTCAAGAGCGACTGCGCAGAAATATTTTGATTATCCGTAGATATAGAGTTTACGGAGCCTACAAGAATTTCCTTGGTATCCTCGAATGTTCCGTTTGATGAAACAGAAGCAATGTTGAGATACTGCGTTTTGCCGATTGACGTTAAAGCGCCGTTCCACTCGTAAATAATCTTGTTGTCAATGTAAAGAGCAGGCGAAATAGTATCGGCGTATTGTGCCCAATAGTCATTTTTCAGATTATAGATACTGCTTGGAGTTCCGTCTCCGAAAATGCTGTAAAACTCTTTGTTGGGAACATATCCGACCGTTATAGTCGAAATGTATGCCTTGGGTCCCGATATCACCTGCTGATAACCGTTATTAATACCGATTTTGAGCAGATCGGTGTCGACAATCTTGGAGTCGTAAATATTTTTAACTTGTTCTTTAATTGTACCACAAATATACGGCAATTTCAAGGGAATTTTTGATATAATCTTCTGAACGATCATCTTGCCGGTAACATTAACCGATATTTCTTCAGAAGACTGATCGTCAAACTTGCTTAAATACAAATAAAAGTCGGAAGAATCCTTGAAATCGGAAATATCAACATCAATATTCTGTTTTTCAATCTCGTCCGAAATACTCTCTACCTGCTTGTATTTCTTGAAGCTGATATCGAGTTCGTATTCCTTGCCGTCGATAGTAGTTTTTACCCATGTATGGTCAAAGTAATATGTATCGGCAGACTTGCTGACTTCCTTGCCCTGGATCATGAAGATCCTCAGAGCAGTTTCAATGTTGTCGGTGGCTGTCAGATTAATCAGCTGCCGCTCTGTCACTCCGACAGTTCCCGTAACATACTCAGCCTCATACCCCATGTACCTGAGCATAGCGATAAGCAAGCTTGCACAGTCAACATCGTTACCGCCGTTCTGCTCGTATGTACCGATTGCACCTTTTCGTGAACCTTTGTAAAACTCCGTGTTTACATTGTTGTAAAGATATTCGTATACCGCAAGGGGCGTTTCGAGATGGTCTACTAAATCAGCCATTTCCTCAGTCATCTTTGTTTCCGTTTTTTCATTGGAATCAAGGATCACTCTTGCTCTTGGTTCGGGAGTATACTTGTTTTCATAATTTCCTGTTTCTTCATCATCGTCACCGATATCGATTTTTTCTTCCGTAACGGTGATGTATACGGTCTGACTTACGGTATTTCCTTTCTTATCTGTTGCCGTAACAACAAACTCGAAAGTACCTGTCTTATCGGAAACAAAGCTGAACCCGTCCTCATTTTCCGTAACAGTTCCGCCGTTAGCAGTGCATGACAGCGAAACCTCTCCAAGAACCGACGAGGTGCTTACAACCAGATCGGTTGTTTCATTGGGCTTGATATTGTCCTTTTCGACAGTAACGCCGAGCTTAAGCTCAAATACAAGATCTTCCTTGGTAATAGTAACAGTCTGGGTTTTCTCGGTATAGTTTCCGCTTTCGTCTTCGGCACGGACAATGATCACATAATCGCCGACTCCGACATGAGTGTATACAGCCTTTCCGTTCTCAAATATTACTTCTTCGCCGTTTACAGTTCCGGTAATCGCAGCATTACCGCTGTCATCTGTAGCCACAGCAGTTATTTCAATATTTTTGTCCTCGGTAAATTCAACAGTTACGTCAAGCTCAGGTGCAATCGTATCCATAAGCTGATTGCACAGAACGGTGAAATCATATGTGTAAACCGTATAATTTCCGGTAGTATCAGTTGCCGTGACCTCAATAGTATGCTTTCCCGCTGTTAGATTCTCAAGAATCGCCTTGCTTTCGTTAACGGTAATCTCATTTCCGTCAAGCTTTGCGATAACAGAAGCAATGCCATATTCGTCAATTACAGTTATCTCGGCGGTTACGGTATCTCCCTCTTTAGGATTATTGTCAGAGAGAGTAACGCTGACTTCGGGAGCAGTACTGTCAATTACTTCGATTTCAAGAGTTCCTGTGAAAACAGCTCCGCATTCGTCCTGAACCTGCCACACTACCTGATGTGACCCTACAGAAAGTCCCTCGGCGGATATCTTATCGTTTTCAATGGTCATCAGAACGCCGTCGATCGCCGCCTGCTGATCGGCTATGTTCAGATTATCCGAATATACAAGCTGAACAGTAACAATCTCATTTTCCTTAAATGTAGTTTTTTCGGTTACAAGGTCAAGACTGATGACAGGCACGGTAAGCTGAAAATCCGTATTATTGCCTGCTTCGTCTGCTGCATGAACGTCTATTATAAGGTTGCCGGATTTCTCCGGAACATAACTAAAGCAACCATTTTCATCGAGGGCCACAGCCACTCCGTTGACCTTAACTGTGAACTCTGCAACTCCCGTATCATCTGATGCTATAAATCTGAAATCGCCCGATTCACCTGCCATCAGCATTTTGGGAACGGAGTATTTAACTACCGGCTGATTTGTGTCCTTGATCTCTTCCTCGGAAACGTTAAGAACAAGAGTCGTATCGGAAGTATTTCCGGCAATATCCTCGGCGGTCAACACAAATACATATTTGCCTGCGGTTTCAGGTGTGAATATATACTGATAATTTTCATTAAGAGTGATTTTTTCGCCGTTAAGAGTTACGACGTAATCCTTGATTCCGTTTTCATCGCTCATAACAGCCGAAACGGTAACGGTATCGTTTGTGTGGATTTCGTCACTGTCGGATCTAAGCTCAACGCTCGGAGCGGTTCCGTCCACAACTATCGCCTTACTGCTTTCACCGTAAAGGCCAAGCGCATTTGCCGCCTTTACATTAATTGCAATTATACAGTCGTTCTCGGGAGCGGTAAAAGTGAAATTACCGTCCTCGTCTGTCGAAACGCTTTCGTTTCCTGCTTTAACTTCATATTCGGCAATCTGCGCTCCGTTAAGATTATTGATCCTTCCGCTGACTGCAGAGCCTGTCTTTACAACTGTTGGAACTTCTATATCAATGATAGGAATGACTACGTTTTCGTCGTTCAGTACGGTTATCGTTTTACTTACAACAGTTTCTGAATTGCCGTCGGAAACAGTAAGGGTAACTGTGTATTCGCCAGATTCATTAAACTTGAATGAAGCGTAAGGCTTGTTCGAGTTGCTGATAATTACATTTTCATTATCGCACGACCATTTGAAGTCAAGCTGTGTGCAGAATGAGTCGTCCGCAGTTTCTGAGGATAGGAAAAGTCTTTTGCTTACGCAAGTCGTATCCGAACCAACGATTTTGGTTTCTGAAGCATTGTTTATGTAATTGACATTATCTGAGTCATCAGAAAGCACAGTAATATCGAAAAGCTCCGGAGTTTTGCCGGTTGATGAGACGTTCATCTCAACAGACAATTTAATATATCTGCCCGAAAGATTTTCAACATCCGCATGATTGGTGATATCGACCCAATTACCGAATGCGTTTTCGTCGTTTCCGGCGCAAGCCTTTACCGCGATCATTCCGTCATCATAGAGCTTGCCGTTCCAGTAGATATTCTTCCATACGGTATCAGTAGTTTTGCTGTCGTATACCGCCGTCCATGCACCAGTTTCTTTATAGCTGTGAACAGGCATAACGATATCGTCAGCATAAACTGTAGCTGATTCGCCGTTTCTGTTGAAGTATGTGCATGATATGTTATCCGCAATATTGAGCAGTCCCGCTTCCAAATCGTTAACAGAAACAGGAAAGGTTATTTTCTGATCTTCATCAATGGAAATTTTCTCATAGTTCCATTTAAGCGTTTTTGTCCCGTCCTCATTTTCAATGATCTCTGTAGGCTGCGGTTCGATTGAAGCAATATCTATATCCGCTTTCTTTGATACAGTCATTTCAAATGAAATGTCCTTGCCTGCCGTATCAAAAACTTCTGCGGCAAACTGCTGCATCATTTCATTGATCTGCTCTGCCGTGGGACTGTTAAGATAAATACCGTTGCTGTTTGCGGCTACCGTCTGCATCTGCTTACTGTCGTTTCCGATGGAAAGAGCAAAGATTCTTATGCCAAGATCATATGCGTCTAGTGCAGCTTGTGCAGATTTAGATGAATCTCCACCGTCCGATAAAAGAATGATATATTTTTGCCTCGAATTATCCTCCAAATTATTGAAACAACCAATTGCCTTATTAATACCGCTGGCAATATCTGTACCGCCATTTGCATTCAATTTGTTAATAGCACTATTTAATAAATCCCTATCATATGTGAAATCCTGTAAAACAGTTGCATTTGAGGTGAATTTAATTATCGCACATCTGTCATTCTCTTTCATCTGTGCAACTACTTCTCTCGCAGCATTCTGAGCATTAGTTCTTCTTGAACCGCTCATACTTCCCGAAGTATCTACAACAATAGCAAGATCTACATTGTTTTCCTCGATTTTCTGAGAGCCGAATCCGCTGAGATCAAATTCAAGATTCACGGAATCTTTAGGCTTATCAAGAGATGATTTGTCGGATTTTACAGTCAAACCTATACCGTTTGCCGCACTGTCAATTTTATAGCTGTTTTCCGAAGGGACATTATCGTTGTCCGAACGCTGATCCAAGGTCAATTCATCGGCAACATCAAGTCCAAGGCCGTCGAATTCGCCCTCGTTGAAGTCATCGTCAAGAGTATATGTTTTAGAAATTACGGATTTAGTTCCAAGCAGTTCCCAATCAGAATCGCTGCTGGTAACATTGAATATACTTCCACTGAAATTAATCATATCGGCAAAGATTCTGCCGTTTATATTTGCGATATTAGAATTAAAGGCAACCGTACCGTTAGGAGCGTACATTATACCGTTCATATCGATATTTGTGCCGTTAATTGTAATATTTCCGTTTCTGGAATAAAGCACAACACGACCCGTGGAGATAAAATCATTCACATTATATGTAATATCTCCATCAGCGATAATATAGCAATTTCCGTCAAAAGTCGTACCGCTGATCTCGACCTTTCCGGTAGTTTTAACTGCGCCGTCTATAACGTTTTTATCCTGTATCCTTACGACATCTTCATCGGTGAACTCATAAGCACCTGCCATTTTATGAATACGTGCGTCCCAATCGGGCATCGTTTCCTTTTCGACGTTTTCATTTCTTTCGTCGATATTGATCTGCCAACCATTGGTTGTTATCGTTTTAACAGCGTCTACTTTGCCGTTAAGATAAAGTTCAGAGGCATTACTTACAAAGCCCGCGCCTGTGTATACATTGCCGTTAAATGTACTTTTCCAGCAGTTAAGCTGAAAATTTTCTGTACTGCTGCCGGAGAAAAGTGTGTATGGGGAAACTTCTTCGATTTTATCGGTAGTACCTTCCCATTCACAGATGAACCCAAAATTTTCTGCACCGAAAAAAGCTTCACCATTACAGTTACCGGAATTGTTAAGATCATTCCAATAACCAAATGTCCCGGAAGGAGACATAGGATTAGTGTTTTTATACATCATCAGGCAGTCTTCCTGATTTAAATAATTATCAGGCTGACCAGGAGTCCACTTAGCAAACAGAGAGAAATCCTCGTTTGTAAGCCAAGTCCATTCGGAGGAACTTTTTAATCCGCCAAGCCAATAGGAATTTTTCGATCCACTTTTCAACAAGCTTTCTACACTTTCTTGTTCTTCAGGTGAAGTAATTGTGGCTAAATGACCGCCGAGATTCTCGCAATATTCCTTTGCTTCCGTCCAGCTCATGGATTCATCAAAGAGCTGATATCTATTTCCGTCAAAGGATGTAACTTTGCTATTGCTTTCATTCGTTGAATTATCATCTGCAAAAACGCTCATTGGTAAAATTGCTATCATGTTAAAGGTTATGGCGGCACTGATTGCCGTTGATATGACTCGCTTATTAAGAAAGTCTTTTAGTTTGCGCTTCATTATTATTCCTCCATAATTTTATTGCATATTATCATATTTTTATCTTGCTTAATATTGTGAAGTTTTAGAATTTTTAATATATAATTATAACCAACCTTTTCTTTATATTTCTAACCCAAACGATTTAAGAGTTCGAATATTGTCTGTTCTGCGCTTCTTTAATTCTGCCGTTACCTTTGTGTTTAGTTTTGCATCATTCAACATTTGGTCACGAATGATAATTTGCTGTTGTACCTTCTGACGAAATCTATTTTTGTAGTCATTAATATCTGTTGCTCCGGAAAGGCCGGAAAGGCCTTTCTCAACTGCTTTTACTTTCATTGCAAGAATATTTTCCATATATGGCGTAATATCACCTTTGTAACCTGTCTTTATCAGTAAAAGACCTTCGGAATAGTAATAATGAGGTTTTGTGTTAAATTCCTCTAAATCGCAGCAAATATCCATTGGGGTTCCAAGTTTGTAAAAATGCTCTATGCAGTTGTTGAGATTGATTGCTTCATCAAAAATCGGCAGCATAACGTTTTGGGTTACATTAAATGCATTTTTCATACCATAAATGTCGTCTGATTTATATAAAAAGTGTACTATACTTTTGCTAAAAGCTCCTTCAAGTGACTCAGTACGAACAAACCAATCCATACTTTTTCCCCATACATCACATACATATTGGACTGCACTTTCCATTACATCATCATCAATCTCAGGATTTAATGAACAGTAATAATGATGATTGTTTTTCAGCCAACACTCCGGACTCTTTGTAAAATCTATCGTTCGCCTATAAAGTGAAACAACTCCACCTAAAATTTCAAAAGACTTATAACCTGTTTTTCGTGTCCGAAGCTCTCGATATGTCAAAATATGCAGTATTTCATCATTTACCACCCGTACAAAGTAAGTAAGTTTAGCAACTTTTATTTTTACAAAACCCAACGGTTCAAGAGCTTCTCCGAAAACCTGTTTAAATGCGGCATTCAAAGACAGGGTTCTTTCATTCTTCTTTTTGAAAAACATCGGAATAATATTTGTATCTTTGTCTGCTTTGCTTTCAAAATCCTCATAATCAGAAACCATATATTTCGGCTCAATTCCCAGCACGGAAGCTGCTTCGTACAAAGCGTCCTCAACAAAGACTTCGTTCTTGTTCCATATTTCAGAGATCTGTTCCCACGTTTTTCCCGGAGCTAAAATCGGCTCCCAACATTCACGTCTGCCTTTCGGCGAATGTTCTTCGTCAAACTCGGAACGTCCCACCATCACCGTATCGTGGACATCAGCCCCGGTATGCAGTTCAATATACGTCCAGTCGCTGTCTACAACATCCATGCTGAAACTGCTTGTTTTCATTTCCGCAGCTGTCTGTTTGGCGTCGTCCTTGACCTGTTTGGGATTGTCCCTGTACTCCTTAGAAGCAAGTGTTACCCATTTGCCGCTTTCTGAAAAAGCAAGAATATAACTTACGCTTGATTCTTTCTCAGAGCATGGCACAAGACTTCGTTTTTTCATTACATCACAAAATGCTTTTAAAAACTGTTCTCTGCTGCCGTTATTCTTTATTTGAACCAATGAAAAAAATCTGCCCATAAATTCCTCCTTAAATCCTCGAATATTATATGAATTTTGTTGATCAAACTCCGTCAAAAAATACCATAAACAATGTCATTTGTCTATGGATATCTGAAATACGGTCATAAATTCGGCGTAAGCGGTCATATTGACTCAGAATTTGTCGTAAAAAAGGAAACGGCGGACAAAAATTTGTCCGCCTAATATCAAACAATATTACCGTTGATCCCTACGTAAATATCCACTAAATTGCTGTTATTAATGTAATAGTAAAAATCTGTTATCGGTTGATAACACTTCCGGGATAAATATGTTTGCATTTTCTTACGTGAATTTTTTAACGTGTCATAAGTTCCGGAGTGTCTTGCTCTCACTGCGTTGAAAAGCATAAGCTGCGGCTTATAAACATAAAACTCGTTGCTTTTAAACTCCTTGCTGACAGGAACAAAAAATTCAAGGTCAAGTATTGTTTCATCCGTTCCATAGGTATTTTCTTTCAGAGAAAAAATGATATTTCCTGTCCGTTCCATTTCAAGAAATTTCAGACTTTCCGATATATGCTCGATCAACTTATCAAGTTTACTGTATGTTGATCTTGTCCTATATGACAGCAGCGATTCAACAGATAAATATTGCTTTTCAATTATTTCCATAACTATCCCATCCTATTACTTAAAAATGATCTGCCAGATGTATCTCCACATTTGATATCCCTCCCCGTTTTTTCATTTCGGGGGTAGTATAAATCTTTTTATTCAATTCGTCTACAGATATCTGAAATACGGTCGTAAATTCGGCGCGAGCGGTAGTTTAAGCGTGATTTTATTGTAAAATTTTACTTGATATTTTAATAGTTCTATGTTATAATTAAAAGCAAAGGGAGGCGAAATTATGAAGATTGCCGTATGTGATGACGAAATAATTTTATATGAAGAATTATATACGCTTTTAAACGAATATTCCACATTAAAAAAAGAGCCGATTTTAACTACATATTTTAAAACCGGATATGACCTTTTATCAAGTACTGAGAAGTTTGACATTATATTTATGGACTATCAGATGGACGATATTGACGGATTGGAAACATCCAAACGTCTGCGATTAAAAAATTCAGACGTTACTATTATTTTCCTCACCGCATTTCCTAAAATCGTTTTTCAGTCCTTTGAGGTAAATACGTTTCGTTTCCTTTTAAAGCCGATAAAAAAAGAAGATCTGTTTAAATCTATCGACGATTATCTTGATTCTGTCAGAACAGATGATTTTCTCATATTGAACACTAACGACGGTTCGTGGAAAGTCAGGTTATCTGAAATTATTTATGTCGAATCAAAAGACAAGCACACTATAATACGAACTGTTGACAATCAACTTGAATGCTGCCGATATATGCAGGAAGTTGAAAAGATGCTTCCCAAAGACCGATTTATACGTTCTCACAGGTCATGTATAGTAAGCTTTTTCCACATAAGAAATCACGATAATAAAACTATCTATTTTGATAACAACGAACGTGCTTCCATAAGCAGAAGGTATCTGACCGATTTCAAAAAAGCTTTTCAGGAATACATAGTAAGATATAACACAAAGGACTGATATAATGAACACTGTAATCTCAAATGCCGTCTTTATTATCTCGGACTTGCTTCTGCTTGTTAACCTGATTCTCATAAGCAAATCTGCTGATTTGGAAGAATTTAAACCCGGTTGGATTAAATCGCTCTCCGTATCGGTTGTTCATGGAAGTTATACTCTGATTTTCAGTTCATATTTTGCTGAATCATCAAAATTCATGATGACAGTACTGCTTGCCGTATATTATCTGCGTTTTTTGGTTTTTCCGTTTATCTTCACTAAAAAAATAAGGTTTATTTCATTCTATATGCCTTTGCTGCTGATATCCTTGGATTCACTCATGCAAAGCTGTGCCTTATGGATATTTAAGCTTACAGCCTCGAATTTAAACGAATTGACAATAAACAAGGTCACTTCAATGATATTTCAGCTGTTTGTTCTTGGCTTGATTTGCTTTTTATATAAAAAAGAGCAGTTTAAAAATTTAAGATTTGCATTTAAGTCAACGTCTAAAGCGGTGGGAATATTGATGCTTTTATGTGTCTTTATTATGGAAGGAGTCGTTACGCTTATTTCCTTTGAAACAGACAATATTTCTGTTCAAAAGGGATTTTCAGAATTCTTCCTACTCATTTTAATGATAGTAATGTTTGCAATCATGTTTCTGCTGTTTATAAACAGTATGTCAAAAAAGTATTTTCAAGACACATCCGATCTGCTTTTGAAACAGATCGATACTCAGCTCCGGCATTACAAAGCCTTAGATGATATGAAGAAAGAATTTCATTCTTTCAGACACGATTATATCAATCATATGCAATGTGTATCAGCTTTGATCGCATCAAATAAGAACGAGGAAGCTGTTCAGTACATAAATAAATTATCTAACTCCAAAACCATGACAGAAAAACCGTATGAAAGCGGAAATAATATTTTAGACTCAATCCTTACAGAAAAAGCTGAGTTTGCAAAGGAATGCGATATAGAAATATGCTTGGGCGGTTTGTTTACGCACGATTTTGATCCCGTTGATCTATGCGTTATTTTTTCAAACGCTCTTGACAATGCCATAGAAGCCTGTGGTAAGATCGGAGGACATAAAGTAATTGATATAAAACTGAACGTACAGCAGGGATATCAATTTATTTCAATCAGCAACCCCACAAATGAAGAGAACGACAATCTTGAAACAACCAAAGACGATAAAATACATCATGGGTTTGGTATTAACAATATACGAAATGCTGTTAACAGGCATAATGGAACTATTGATATAAATAACGGCAATGGTCTGTTTTGTCTTAATATTACTCTTAAATTATAACAAAAAGAGGATTCATTGCAGTATGAATTCTCTTTCTAATAATTAAATTGTTGTTCCTGATCATCCTTAATCCCAAGCGACTGTTTCTTCCGATGTATCATTCTCCGCAGCCTGCTGTCCACTGTCCTTCTGACCGACCTATACTTCTGCGTATAGTCATCTTCGATGCATCTACTGAGATTTGCGAACAAACCAAAGATCGTATTTGCAATTACGGCATTTTCAAACTGTGCCATATTGTTCAGCATATTCTGTGCATATTCATTACCATCATTTGCGGACTTTGTAAGCCACTCTACTGCTTTTGTCTTATCTTTCTCAAGTCCCTCTGATCCAAACAGATAAAGCCTGCCGAGCTGATAGCTTGACCACATATTCTTATCTGCGGATTTTTCAAAGTAGTCAACAGCTTTTTGAACATCATACTTTTCTTTTTGCAGATAAAGCTTGCCAAGTGCATACTGTGTGAATTCGTTATCCTCAGCTAAAAGCAAGTATTTCTCGGCTTTATCCAAGTCCTGCAATACGATCTCGCCCTTGAAATATATCTTGCCGAGCTTGTAACAGGCACAAGTATCTCCGCTGTCAGCACACTCTGTAAGCATAGCGAGTCCTTTGTCGATGTCTTGATCTAAATGCTCACCCGAAATAAGTTCAAGGGCAAGAAAACGTTTTGCATTGATATTCTCAAGCTTTATTGCTTTTTCAAGCAGCTTTACAGCCTTTTCCTTATCCTGCGGAATATGTTCACCAAGCAGCAGTTCCTTTCCGTATTCATACAACCCATTCTTGTTATTCATCTCAGCGGAACGTTTGAAGTAATCTATAGCCCTATCCATATCAATGTCAGTTCCGAGACCCTTTTTAAACATAGAGCCCAGTTTGTAATATAGGTTATCGTCAGCCTGATCCTTGCTTTCAAGTTTCAGAAAGCCCGATAATGCAGATTTGTAATATCTTTGAGCGGTTTCTTCACTTTGATTTACATATTCACCCTTATTGTACATCTGTGCAATCGCATACGAAGCATAAGGCTGCCCCTGCGCAGATGATTTACGATACCATAAAAACGCCTGCGACAAATCTTTCTCCACGCCGTTGCCGTAGTAATACAAATTGGCAAGGCTGTATTGGGCGAATTTGTTTTTCTGCTTTGCCGATCTTTCAAACCATTCAAAAGCCTTTTGGTAGTTTTGTTCCGTACCTGATCCGTAGCAATACATTTTGCCTATTCGATATTGAACATATGGCTTCAGTTTCTTTGAGCTTGGCTCGACTTCAAGAAAGCCTTTTAACGCTTCCGAATAATATCTTAGCGATTTTTTCTCATCTTTTGCACCAAGTTTGTCAGTTGAATGTAACTTTCCTAGATAGTGAATAGCAAGAACATTGCCTGACTGAGATTCCGAAAGCAAAATCTGTTCTGCTTTTTGAAAGTCTTCAAGCTTTGATTGCTTATTGTAAATCAGTTTACAGGCTTCTTTGTATGAATTACTCCATTTTAAATAATACTTACTTTTTGGAGTATTATCAACATCAACTGTTACTGCATTTTCATCACTCCAAATGAAATCCTCGGCTGTAAAATCGTCGTTATCTGAAAATATCATTTTATCATTTTCAGATTGCTCAGATTCATCAAATTGCGGTGGAACATCTATGGTTGAATCATCATTCTCGGATTGTTCTGTAGGTTCGGGTTCTTTGACTGCTGCATCAACTATAAGGTTATTCATATCAAGTACGGTTCTGATTATCATATTTCGCACAGGCTGAAAAACCTTATTGTCGGTAAGCACAGGCAGTTCTTTTTCCTTTTGCGTATAAGTCTTGCACTTCAACCGCTCCAAGCTGCACCATTTTTCATAGAGCTGACGGATATTCTCATCTTTTGCAAGCTCCGAAAAAATATTGTTGACCGTTTCCTTGACCTCCGGCGGAAGATATCCGTACACCTTTTTGCCTTTGACATTCTGTAACTGAGAATAAAGCTTTCTAACTAATTCTTCAAGCAGAGGACAATCAAAGTTGCCTTGACAAATATTATCAACTATATTTTCAAATTCTGTTTTGGATACAGCTTTTAATTCATCACGACTTATCGTCTGCTCCTGATAGATTGACTGCAAATTGTCATGGAATATGTCGTTTGCAAAAGCTGAACGTATCTGATCTATGCCTTTAGTAGTCAAAAATCCCTGCTTTGGATTTGTTGAATACACAAGCAGATGAATATGGGGATGATGAGTTGTGTCATGAAAAGCGGCATACCATTTCAGATTGCAAAGCGGAATACGCTGTGCTTTTGCAATGTCGGAAATATGCCTTTTCACAAGTTCTCGCCACACTTCTGAATTATCATAGCCGAGACGCACAGCGTCTTCTCTCCGAAGTGAAACAACATGCGACCAGACATTGCCTTTGTGATTAGCTATTTCGTTTGCAACTCTGTCAAGAATGA
>ERZ894180.1375-NODE-1375-length-14927-cov-17.648938_pt1 | contig 14927 bp, 7 predicted proteins | sample MGYA00380278_ERZ894180 | MGnify/ENA primary metagenome ERZ894180 (study PRJEB32331, sample SAMN06328450) | human gut metagenome | biome: human gut microbiome; feature: stool | host: Homo sapiens | collected 2013-02-24 ...
TCTCGGATGACGAGTACATTGTGTCGGCGCTCAAGCTGGGCGCCCGCGGCTACCTGATCAAGACCGATGTCGCTGCCATTCCGCCGGCGTTGGCGCAGGTCATGGACGGCAAACGCGTGCTCGAGGGCAAGGCGATCGAGGACATCGATTTTGACGGAACGGACGTCGAGGCGGGCACGCCCCGCCGGCCCGCAGCCTTCGCCAGCCTGACCGACCGCGAGTTCGAAGTCGCCGAACTCATCGCCCGCGGCCTCGACAACAAAGAGATCGCCGCCACCGCCTACATGGGCGAAGGCACCGTGCGCAACCACATCAGCTCAATCCTGGCAAAGATGGGCCTGCGCAACCGCACGCAGATCGCTATCGCCTACCTGCGAGGGTAGTTGCCCGAAGACCGACCGTTCCGGCATAGCAAAATGGCTGCTACCGATTTAAGGCCATTTCAAAACTATGCCGGTTTACGGGGCCAAACTCAGGACCCCCATCCATACCCGCGTTTTCTGCAAAATGACGGCTCGTCTACCTGCGGTTTTATTTTCACGAATATCGGCATGGTTGGAGACTCGTAACTCAGCCCCGTAAACCGGCATAGTTTTGTTCGGGCGGCCCTGGACGAGTGCCTCCGCCAGCCTCGCGGGACCAAAATGATCCGTTTTCCTCCGTCCCCAAGGGATCAGCCGGAACCGCTCGCCACGAAATCGGCCCATCTACTACGTTTGACGCGATACCCATGACCATACCTTCGTTTTGAACAAAACCACAGGCGTTCTACCTGCGGTTTTGTCTTCGCGTTTTTTTGGCATGGTTGGGGGTAAGGGGCTAAACGTAGTAGATGGGCCGGTTTCGTGGCGCCCCCGGCACACAAAAGTGCCGCCACGGAGGAGGGAGATGCCTCCGTGGCGGCTGGGGGTAGGAGTAGGTCGGAATTTAGCCCTGCCGGCCGCCCGGGGCCTTTTGGCCCCGGGCGCTGTCGACGTGCCTAGCGCTTACGGATACCCCAGACTAGGGCTCCGACGCCGGCCATGGCGATGACAAATGCCATAAGCAGAGCGGCAGCCTGTTGGTCACCCGTGGTGGGCAGGAAACCCTTGACCGTCTTGACGATGTTCGTCACGGTCTTGGGCGTGCCGGGGTCGGGCGTCGGCACGGGCGTCTCGGGCTTCTTGTACGTGTTGTTGAACACGATACCCTCGACGCTCTTGTCGCCCTTGGTAAAGGCAACGTTCGCCTTGAGGTTGCCCTCGCCGTCGTCGACCACGTTAACGGTCGCGGTAAAGACGGACTTGTCGTAGGTCATACCGGCCTCGTCACCCTTGACCTCGCTGACGGTGTAGACGTACGTACCGGGCTCGTCGTACTCGAGCTTGTCGAAGTTGATCTTGCCGTCGGCATCGTTGGTAACCGTAGACTCGATGTCCTCGCCAACGAGCTCAAAGCTAAACTCGTCCTTCTTGAGCTCGCGTCCCTCGAGCACCTTAATGGCGCCGATGGAGACCTGCGTGGGCATGGCGTGATACTTGTTGGTAAAGCCAGCCGACTCGGTGGTTCCCTCGAGCTTGTGCGTCGCGGCCAGCGTACCGTCGCCGTTGTCGGAGACGGTGGTCACGACGGTGTAGGTCGTGCCGTCATAGGTGACACCCTTGTACAGGCTAAGCGCGTTCGGGCGAGCCTCGCGCAGCGTGTACGTGTGCGTACCGGGCGCCTCGTAGTGGATCGGGCTCAGCGTAACGTTGCCGTTGGCGTCGTTGGTGCCGCTGGCGACAACCACGCCGTCCTCGAGCAGTTCAAACGTGAACTCGCCGGTTGCAAGGTCACGTCCGGTCAGACGCTTAACCGTCTTGACCTGATCGGTCACGGAAAAGTCGGTGGGCGCCACGACGTAGGTGTTGGTGAACGTGAAGTCCGCACCGTCGTCGCCGTTGCGCACGACACTCAGATGTCCGGCGCCGTCGTCAGTCACGGTGTAGGAAACCTTGCGCGTGGCGTTGGGGTCGTTGGTCACGCCAGGGACGCTACCGGACTCGGTCACCGTATAGGTAAAGGTGTGCGAGCGCGGAGCGGTGGGGGTTGCGGGATCGGACTCGTCGTTGGACTCATCGGTCTCGGCAGCGTCGGCGTCAACCTCGGCCTCACCGGTGTTGGCTTCGGCGTCGCTCGATGCGTCGTCAGAAGCATCGGTCGTCACGCCCAGAGCGCGGTTGAGGTCCTCGAGCGTAAAGTGGATCTTGCCAAAGCCCACGTTGCCAGCCGCGTCGTTGGTTGCGGTCGTGCGCTCGGGCATCGGGGCACCAGCCTCGTCGGCGGTCACGGTAAAGGTGAACTTGCCCGTGATGTCAGCCGGGGTCAGGCCCTCGGCAGCTTGGAGCTTCTTAGTGCCGGTGAGCGCGGCATCGACGGCTTCGGCGCCGTAGACGTTCTCGAACAAGGGCTCGACGCCGCCGTAGTCGACCGTTGCCGTCAGGGTACCGTCACCGTTGTCGACGACGATAACCTTAAAGCCAAAGCTCCACGTTGTAGCGGAAACGCCATTCGGCAGCCCGAATAAATCTTCGTAGGCCGTGTAGTTAATGGTCCAGGCAAGCTTGCCGTCCTTATCGGTACGATAAGCAAGCCCAGCAGCCTCAAGATTAGCAAGCATCTTGGTGTCGTAGTGCAGCGTATCAAAGCTCACGTGCCCGCCGATATTGGGCTTGAGGTTTTCGTATGCCACAAGCTCACCCTGATAGGCGATGCCGAACCAGAACTCGCCGTCGGCCATCGGGCGGCCGGTCAGAGTCTTGGTGGCAACGACCTGAGCAGCGGTGCCACCAGGCGTGTTGGTCGTAGCGCTGTAACTGTTGTGGAACGGCACCAGGGCTTTCTCGACCTTGTTCTCGCCACTCTTGTGGACCGTCTCATGCGTGCCCTCGGGACCACCGGAAACGGTCGTCGTAGCAGTGAGCGTACCGGCGGTGTCGTCGGCGATGGCGATCGTCACCGTGCGTACGGCGTCATCGTAGGTGTAACCGGGCTGGCCGTCGTTCTTTTCGGCCACGGTGTACTTGAAGGTCTTGCCGGCGTCAGCCTGCGTAAATTTAACCTCATGACCAGCCAGAATGTCGATCAGTCCGACCGTTGCCTCTGCCGTCGCAGGGGACTTGAAGTTGTTGGCTCCGGGCAGCAGGCCAAGCGCGTTGGCCGAGGCCTCGTCGGCAGGCGTCACGGTAAACGTGAACTGGCCCTCGGTCATGGGGCGGCCGTCCAGATACTTGCTGAGCCACAGACCGCCGGCCGCGGTGTAGTTAAGCTCAGTGCGGTACGTGTTGGTAAAGCGTCCGTTTTCCTTCTTGGTGACATTGGCGGTCAGCTTGCCCTCGCCGTCCTCGGTCACGGTTACTTCGGCGGTCGCGACGTGGGAGTCATACGTCATGCCGACCGTATTACCCGCGTTCTCGCGGATCTCGTACTTGTAGGTTCCGGCAGCCGTGTAGCGAATCTTGCCGAACTTGATGGCGGCAATGCCGTCCTTCGCATCGTGCTTGCTCACGGTTACGGTTGCAGGATCGGGTAGCGGAGCGCCATCGGGGGCGGTAATGGTAAAGCCGAACTCGTCCCCATCCGTCCACTCGCGACCGTCGATGGCCTTGCTCAGGTCAAAGTCGAGGTCTGCATCGGTCGGGGTCACGCTGTAAGTGTTCTTGAAGGTTGCGGTCTTGGCGTCCTTCAGGACATGCTCGGCCTTGAGGGTGCCGTCGCCGTTGTCCGTGATGGTGGTCTCGATGGTGTACTCGGCGTCACTGTAGGTGATGCCCTTGCTGGTGGTTCCGCCGTTGGCCTCGCGCAGCGTGTAGGTGTGCTTGCCGGCCTTGTCGTACTTCACGGCGCCCATCGTGATCTTGCCCTCGGCGTCGTTCTTGCCGGTGGCGACGACCTTGTCGCCCTCGACGAGCTCGAAGGAGAACTCGCTGTCCATGAGATTGCGGCCAGTCAGGACCTTGTTCGCGGTGATCTGGTCGGTAACGCTCGTCTCGACAGGCGTCACGTTATAGGTATTGGTGAACGTAAATGCCACATCGCCGTCCGGCTTGCGGGATACGCTCAGATTGCCCTTGCCGTCATCAGTCACGGTGAAGGAAACCTTGCGCGACAGCTTGGCGTCGTTGGTCACGCCAGCCACTTCGCCGGACTCGGTCACGGTGTAGGTAAAGGTGTGCTCGCGCTTCTCGGGCTTCTCGCCCAGAGCCTTGTTAAGGTCGTCGAGCGTAAAGGCGATCTTGCCAAAGTCGACCTTGCCGTCAACGTCGTTGTGCACGCTCGTGCTCGCAGGCATAGGCGCGCCCTCTTCACCGGTCACGGTAAAGGTGAACTTGCCGGTGATATCAGCCGGGGTCAGAGCGTCGTCAACCTGCAGATTCTTGATACCCGCAAGCGATGCCTCGGTAGCATTCGTGGTGTAGGCATTCTTGAACTCGATGCTCTTGACGTCCTTGGCGTCCTTCAGCTCGTGCGTGGCAACCAGCTGGCCCTTGCCGTTATCGGCGATGGTCGTCACGATGGTGTAGACCGCGTCATCGTAGTCAATACCGCCGGCGTTGCCCTTAACCTCATGCAGCTTGTAGGTGTGCTGGCCGATCTCGGTGTACTTGATGGCACTGAACGTCACCTTGCCGTCGGCGGCGTTCTTAACGGTCTCGACAGGCTTAACTTCCTTGTCAATGATTTCGAGCAGCTCAAAGCTGAACTCGTCGGCCGTAAGGTCACGCCCGGTCAGAGACTTGGTCACGGTAATCTGGTCGGTGACGCTGGACTCAACAGGATTCGTGGCGTAAACGTTCTTGAACTCGGTCTCGCCCGAGGTCACCTTCACGCCAGCGCTCAGCTCACCCTTCTTGTCGGGCGCTACCGTCACGGTGATCTCCGCGACGTTCTTGCTGTAGGCGATGCCGTCAATCGTGGTCCCGGCATGCTTTTCACTGACCTTGTAGACGTACGTGCCAGGTTCGGTGTATTCGATCGTGCCGAAGTCGATGGCAGCCTTGCCCTGGTCCAGGTCAGCCTTGCGCACGGTCGCAGTCCTAGCCGCAGGCATCGGGGCGCCGCTCTCGGATGTCAGGCCAAACTCAAACGCGTCAGCATTCGTCCAGTCGCGACCCTTGAGCACCTTGGTCAGGCCAAAGCTGGCCTTGGTGTTCACCATTGCCGGCGTCATGTCATACGCAAAGCTGATCTTGCCGTTGTTGCCCAGGTAGGAATTGACATGCGTCGCGGTCGCCTTGGCAGACACGTTGTTCCACTTGGGGTTGAGAACGTCGGTCGCGGTACCAGTGCTGTTGCCGCCCACGCTGCCCTTGGTAGTGTGGAGCTCATCGATAAAGGCCAAACGCGCGGTTCCCACGCTAAACGAAAGGTTGCCGTCCTCGTCGGCAACAAGAGCGCCGTCAAACTTCGCTGCGTCGCCGCCGACAAACTCGATGACAGCAGTGACGGGCTTGGCCTCGCCGTTCGAGCCCCGCTCCTCAAACTCATCCTTGTAGTAATAGGTGCCAGTATCTGCCAGCGAATTCTTTGCAGGCTGCGTGCAGTCCTTATCCGCGTAAATGGGAGTCTGCTTCTGGAAGTAGTAGTAGCGGTTGGTGTCGGCCGGCTCAAAGGTCGCAACCGTATCACCCAGCGCACCACCGCTCCACTTGTTCGCGTAGAAGCTCACGGTCTTGGTGCCGTCAACGACAGTCGTATTATGCTCGATGTAGTTCTTGAGCCCTGCTACCTTCTCGGGCGTAAACAGGTTGTCAAGTGCGGCGCTCTTCACGCTCGAGGCATACTTCACCTGAATGGGCTTAACGTTGTCGACCGAAAGCTTGCCGTCTACGGTCTTAAAGTGACTCAGCGGAATCAACGACGCAGGAATGTTAACCGTTACGATATCGCCCTTCCGGGGATTGTCATCGCCAGCACGCTGCACGGTGATGAGCAGGTCTTTTGCCTTGCCGGAAAACTCGTAGGTGTCGGTATTGGTTTCTTTGTTGACCGTCTTGCTCGCCTTGGTAAACGACATGCCGTTGATGACGACTTCGGTAAATCCGTCGACCTGCATAAAGTCGCCCAGCTCGTCGGTAAACGTGATGTAGCCGGACTTGGTCTCGTCGTAGCCCTTATGGATTTCGGTCGGATAAGGCGGCTCCGATGTGATGGCCTGTGAGATGTCGTCGAAGACCTTCTTGAGCTCTTCAGCATTGGTCGCCGACTTGTAGTAGTCGGAGTTTTCCGCGCGTGTGCCAAGCTCGTCGCTCGCATACGACGTGGCATCGGGATAATTACTCGACACGGCGTGCATAAACTTGTTGACGTCGCTTGTCCCCTTTTTCGAGGGATCGGCAGCGGGGTCCGCTCCACTAAAGATGCCGATGGTATAAACGGTGGCCTTGCTGTCCTTCATGTTCTTGGCAGCCGTCACGGCAGCATCGGCGACGCCAGAATCAAACTCGCTGTAGCTCGTTGGCTTGCCGTCGGTAAAGAACACAACGATCTTCTTGGCATCTGCGCGACCAGAAGTGATATCCCCGGCCAGTTCCAGACCATAGTCGGCACGCGTAGCACCGCTTGGCTTGATTCCAGCAACTGTATCCTTAAGAGCTTTCACGTTGCCGCCGGAGCAATCGGTCAAACCCTTCATTACCTGCGAGTGGTTGTACTTGTATTGGCCTTGATAGTACGTGTCATTGCCGACCTTATCAGTCTTATCACCCGCAAACTTAACAATGGCAACCCTATGCTGCCTATCAACGCCCTCGATAGCCTCGTTTTGTTTGGCGATGGTATTGATAAAGCTGTTCGCAGCGCTCTTCAGTGCATCGATACGCTTGGTGCGATCTCCGCCACCCATAGGATCATCCATCGAGCCGGAGGCATCCAACACCATCACGATGTCAAGTGGCGTGGTGACTGTCACGGTTGAATTAGACGTCGAGGACATCGCCGAAAGCGTGGTCAAAAAGTCCGACTCTTCGTTTTCCCCGGTTGCCTTGGCCGTCTTATCGGTCCAGATTCGGCCGACGTTTTGGGTCGTTACCTTATTGCCGCCGTGGCCTGCCGCCCAGATTTCCCAGCGTCCGCTGGTATCGGGGTCGACGACCTTTCCGGTCATTATCGGTCCGTCCATTCCCGTGCTGGACCTGGCGTTGGCCTCGGGCAGCATGGCGAATGCTGCGGCTGGCAACACCAGCACTACGGCCAGTATCACCGCCAAGAGACCCCTCGTGTACTTACTCATCGCGTCTCCCTTCTCACTGTCTCAAACCTTGCATCAGCCTAAAGTTACGAAATGAGACACAATTAGGGCAGGTGACACACGTTCCAGATTTGATTTTGGGCGTGAGACAAATGTCTCACCGAAGTTGAGACACGAAAGTTTTCGCAGGAAAACGGGTGCGACTCGGAGCCAACAGGTCAAAATGATCCGTTTTCCTCCGTCCCCGGGGGATCAGTTGGTAACGCTCGCCACGAAATCGGGCCATCTACTACGTTTGACTCGATACCCCGACCATAGCCGCTTTTCATGAAAAACCGCAAGCGTTCTACCTGCGGTTTTCATTTCGCATTACTTGACGTGGTCGAGGACTGCCGCCTAAACGTAGTAGATAGGCCCATTTCGTGGCAGACGGGTCACGCGGCAGCCCTCGTGAGGCAAAAATGATCCGTTTCCCTCTGTCCACGGGAGATCAAGGGATGTTACGGATATGGTGTCATTTCAAAACTATGCCGGATTACGGGGCTAAAGCCGAGGCCCTCATCCATACCTTCATTTATTGAAAAACGGCAAGCAATCTACCTGCGGGTTTGTTTTTGCGATTTTCTGTATGGTCGGAGGTTCGCTATCCAGCCCCGTAATCCGGCATAGTTTTGTTCGTGGCAGCCCAACCGCGCGTTTAAGCGCGGGGCCGGTGGGGCATTTTTGCCCCACCGGCCCCTATTCCAGCGCTATACCAGCCCCATCCCAACGCTATTCCGGCTTGGTTTCTACTGTGGGAGTCTTGTCCGCCGCGACTGGAGTGCGCGCGGTGTCCATGCTCAGGCAGTGTTTAGGACAGCTTTCGATGCACTCGCCGCACACCACACAGGCATACGGGTCGATCGACCACGTTCCGCCCTTGCGATCGACCGCGAGTGCGCCCGCCGGGCAGCGGCGCGCGCACATGCCACAGCAGATGCACACGTTCATGTCGTTAACGATATGCCCGCGCAGGCGCTCGGGTGCCGCGAGCTTCTCCTGCGGATAGCACACCGTTACCGGCTGCTTGACCATAGAGCCCAAGGCCGTCTTGGCAAATGTCAGTAAACTCATGCCGCGCCTACCTTTCCGTGCAGCTAATGCAGGGGTCGATGGTCAGGATAATCATGGGCACGTTAGCAAGGAGCACGCCCTGCAGCGCATGCGTCAGACCCGCCAGGTTCTGCGACGTCGGCGTGCGCACGCGGAAACGGTCCAGGTTCTTGGTGCCGTTACCGCGCACATAGTAATATGCCTCGCCGCGCGGCTGTTCAATCACAACCTCGCCGCGCGCGCCGTCGGCCGGCGTGAGCTTGGTACGCCCGCCGATACCGTCGTGCGGAATCTTGCCGACAAGCTCCTTGATAATGTCCATGGCCTGCGTAACCTCGGCACAACGCACCTGGCAGCGGGCATAACAGTCGCCATCGGTGGCAACAATCGGCTCAAACGCAGCCAAGTCCGCATAGGCACCGTCACCGAACATGCGCACGTCACAATCCACGCCCGAGGCGCGACCGAACGGGCCGACCATCGACAGATCCAGCGCGTCCTTCTTGCTGATCACGCCCACGCTATGCAGGCGCTCGCCGCAGCTATTGTCGTCCAAAAATGTATGCACCACGGCCTCGTAGTCAGGGCGCATAGCGTCGAGCGTCTGGACAATACCCGCCAGCTCGGAATCCTCAATGTCGTGTTTAAGGCCGCCAATCTCGTTAATCGACAGAATCACGCGACCGCCGCAAGTGCTCTCAAAGATCTTGAGAATCTGCTCGCGCAGCGTCCACGAACGATAGAACAGCGCCTCAAAGCCAAAGGCATCGGCGAGCAGGCCCAGCCACAGCAGGTGCGAGTGAATGCGCGAAAGCTCATGCAGAATGGTGCGGATATACTGCACGCGACCAGGCACCTCGATGCCGAGCATGCGCTCGCAGGCGCTGGCGTAGCCACAGCTATGGCCCACGGCGCAGATGCCGCAGATGCGCTCGGCGATGTAGCCAAACTGATGCATATCGCGCTTTTCGGTGAGCTTCTCGAGTCCGCGGTGCACAAAGCCGATCTGCGGAATTGCTTCGATGACGCGGTCGTCCTCGATCACTAGGTCCAGATGAAGCGGCTCGGGCAGCACCGGGTGCTGCGGGCCAAACGGAATTACGGAGCGATGAGCCATGGACCTTACGCCTCCTTTTTCTGCTTGTCGCGGGCGGCCTTGGCGGCAAGCGCCGCGCGGACCTTGGCCGCTTTCTCGGGATCCATGGCAGCGAGCTTTGCCTCCATCTCGGCAGCCTTGAGCGCGGCCTTGGCAGCGGCATCGTCATGCTGGGCATCGGAGCCGGCAGTCGCAGCGGGCTGAGCAGCGACGCCCGCGGCATCGCCGGCGCTCGCAGCGCCTTCCCCTGCAGCAGCCGCAACCGTGGCGGCCTTCTCGGCCGCGACCTTGCGCGCCTTGGCCTCGGCAGCCGCACGGACCTTCATGGCTTTCTCGCGCGCGGCCTTCACCTCGGGCGTGATAACGCTCATGGGCTCGGCAGTCGAGACCTGGTAGAAAAAGCCCTTAAAGTCGATCTGCATGTCGGTAATGGCAAGACCAAACAGGTCGTGGGCCTCGTTTTCAAACGGGAATACCGCCGGATAGTACGAACTGATAGACGGAATCTCCTGGTACTGATCAATTCCCTCAACCACCAGGTTTTCGATCGCATAGTTGCCGTCCTGCACAATATGCTCCTGAGCAGCACGAACGTTGATAAATGTATAGACCAGGCGATACGTGCCGTCGTCGACGTTGCGTTCGGCGTGCATCTGCACAAAGCGCGCGCCAACGCCCTTGAGCGCCTGGACATGCGACAGGAGCTCGTCGATCCCGACGATGGTATAGATAGCCTTTTGCATTACTCGGCCTCCTTTGCAGCGGCGGGCGCGGCGGACCTGGTGGACACGTTGACCTCGACGCCGTCACCGGCGACGGCCCCGGCCCCGGCCCCCGCAGCCACAAACCCGTCCTCGCCCAGCTCAACGCCACCGTCCCAAGTAGCGGCGCCGCCCACGGTAAGCGGATCGCCGCCGGCGCGCATCACGGCCTCTTTCTGGTCCAGGATGCCGCACGCCTCCACGATGGCATCGATCACGGTCTCGGGGCGAATGGCGCACCCAGGCGCGTACACATCCACGGGAATTGCGCGGTCCACGCCGCCGGTCACGTTATAGGCATCGCGGAACACGCCGCCCGAACACGCGCAGATGCCGCAGGCCACCACGCACTTGGGCTCGAGCATCTGGTTGTAAATCTGGCGCACGACAGGCAGGTTCTGGACATTGACCGACCCCGTCACCAAAAAGATGTCCGCATGCTTGGGGTTGCCGGTGTTGACCACGCCAAAGCGTTCCGCATCGAACAGCGGCGTGAGCGAGGCCAACACCTCGATATCGCATCCGTTGCAGCTCGAGCCGTCGTAATGAATAACCCACGGCGAGCGCGACATTTTATGATCCATGGATGCCGCCTCCTAAATAAATACGTCGACGAGGATGGGCATAAGGTTGAGCAGGCCAAACACCAGCGCCACGCCCCATCCGAGCCTAAAGCAGCTGCGCCAGGTGCTGCGTGCGAAGGTGTTGTCGATCAGGACCTCGACAAAATACGTCGCGGCCATCACGACCAGGGCTACAACCCAGCTCACGGGGTTGTCCCAAACAAAGAACATGCCCACCCACATCAAAAACAGCACGGTCTCGCACCAGTGCATAAGGGTCATCTTGGCCAGCGTGCCGCCGCTCATCTCGGTGGCGACGCCCTGGACGATCTCCTGATGCGCATGATGCGAGTACGAAAGGTCAAACGGCGACTTGCGCAGCTTGATGGTAAGCACCGCGAGCAACGCGAGGAAAATGGGCGCGCTGTACACGATGATAGGGGCCGACTGCCCCGTCACAGCAATGGAATCGAAGCTGTCGGTGGCAAGGTACAGGCCCACACTCATCAGCAGAACGGCGGGCTCGTAACTCATGACCTGCAGCAGCTCGCGGTCGGCGCCGACCTGAGCAAACGGGCTTTGCGTCGAGGCGGACGCCAACACCACAAAGATCGCGGCGAGGGTAACCATAAACGCGCACAGCAGCGTGTTGGAGCCCGACACAAAGATGCCGCCGCCCACCACGGTAAAGATGAGCGCGCACGCCATGTAGGTGTCGTCCATGGTGTTTACGCTGGCGGGGGCCTTGCGCAGGAGCTTGGCCACATCGTAGAAGGGTTGTAGCAGGCGCGGGCCCACGCGGCCCTGCATGCGAGCCGAAAGCTTACGGTCAACGCCGTCGATCAGGCCACCAACCAAAGGCGCAATCAAGGCAAACGCCACGGTGCCAATAAAGATGCCCACGACGCCCGAACCTTCAAAATACTTGCCGCGCAACACCGAGGGCGCGCTCATGGCAAGCCGCTCGGGCCCAATCCACGCGCAACACAGCAGCGCAAACAAGATAATGTTGCAGCACACGACGCTACCCGCGGGGCCAATATGCTTCTCGCCAAGGGCGTCCTCCGAGTACCAATTGCGCTTTTCGGCCTTCACCTCGCGTCCCATCGAGCCGCGGAAATGGCGATATTTGTCGGTTCCCACGCCCGAAAGGTACACGTTGACGTGCGGCTTATTGCTCACGCGGAACGACGTCAGCAGCACCACGGCGATAAACGCTACGATAACCACCATCAGATACATGGCGTCCTTGCCAATAACGTACGGCACGCGTCCAAACACCATGGCGAGATAGGGCGATACCAGACCGCTCGAGATAACCGGAAACGCCACGCAGCACAGAATCAGCAGCGCGGCGATGGTGTTGAGCGCCATCCATTCGGTCTTATGGACATTGACCTCAACGTTTTGAGCCGTGGGGTCGACGCCCGAAAGCTTGGCAAGCCACTTGCCCCAGAAGTAAAACGTCGCGGCCGAGCCAAAGGCAAGCACCATGATCATGAGCACGTTGCCGGTCTGCGCAAACGCCACCAGGGCGCCCCACTTGGACACGAGCATGCCAAACGGCGCCACAAACATGCCCATGATGCCCAGCATCATAAGGCGCGTCAGGTGCGGCATGCGGCTGAACATACCGTCCATGTCCTCGATATTGCGGCTGCCGATATGATGCTCGGCCGTGCCCACGCACAGGAACAGCAGCGACTTTGCCACCGTGTGGAACAGGATTAGGAAGATGGCGGCCCATACGGCCTCGGGCGCGCCGACACCCAAGCAGGCGCTGATAAGGCCCAAGTTGGAAATGGTGGAGTACGCGAGCACACGTTTGGCGTTGCTCTGCGAGATGGCCATGAGGGCAGCGAGCAAAAACGTGATGGCACCCACACTCGTGACCATAAAGCCGGTCACGGGATAGATGGCATAGAGTGGGCTCAGCTTGACCATCAGGAACACGCCGGCTTTGACCATGGTTGACGAGTGCAGCAGGGCGCTCGTGGGCGTGGGGGCAACCATGGCACCCAACAGCCACGTGTGGAACGGCATCTGTGCGGCCTTGGTGAGCGCGGCGAGCGACAACAGAATGACCGGCATCACCAGCAGCGCAGATTGCGCGGTTCCGGCGCCGGAAAGCTCGATCATGCCCGAGATGGTCAGCGGCATGCCGTTAACGTGCAGGTACATGAGTCCGGCCAAAAACGCGATACCGCCCAGCATGTTGAGGATGATCTGGGTGAAGGCGTTCTTGATGGCCTCGGGCGTGCGCGTGTAGCCAATCATAAGGAACGAGCACACGGTGGTGATTTCCCAGCCGCAGAACAGCCACTCAAGGTTGTCGCTCGTCACGATGACGAACATGGCTGAGAGGAACAGGAACATAAGCGCCAGGAACTGCGGGCGACGGTCGGGCGCGGTCTGCCCGCGCAGCGCAGCCTCGTGCTCGTCGTGGGCCTGGAAGTCCTTCATGTAGCCCAGGGCATACACGCAGATAAGGCTGCCGACAATGCCGACGGCGAGGACCATGATCACGCTCATATAGTCCAGGTAGAGCGGCGTTGCGGTGACGGCTTCGGCCGCGGGCAGCGTCATGGCTGCAAAGGCGAGCGAGCCCACCAACTGGACTACGCTGAGCACCGTGGTGAGCGCGTTCCTATATTTGTACGCGTTGTACAGGATGACGGCGCACAGGATGACGTCGATAACGGAACTGATGATCGAGAGCACATGCGAGGTGCCGGGGGCAACCTCAAAGCTCTGCGGACCCGTGCCAAAAAACATGACGGCGACTACAACTGTCACCGCCATAATAATGCCGGAGCCTATGAGCCCCACCGCATCGCGGGTGCGGTCACCGCGCGCGAGCAGCATGCCCAGCGCCGGTACCAGCGGAAACAGGGTAAGGAAATACAGTAGCGTCATACCATCACTCCCCCATGCAAAAACGCTGCAATTGTTTAACGTTATAGCTCAATTACGGGGTTGCGGTGGCAGGTTTTCGGTCAACTGGGGAGTTTTAGGCGTACGGGGCAAGGAGTCTGTCCGCATTGGAGTAGAGGGGTGACGTCCCTTTACCGCAGCGACGGACGCGCGGGCCACTGCGCGCGGTTTATTGGGCACTTTGGAGGATGTCCCAATAGGCTCGCGCCGGTCCAAAAAGTTGGCGCGGCAAGAAAAATGCGCCCCTGTGGGCGCACCATCCCGTTTGCTATTCCGCCTTTTTAACGCGCGGCTTGCGACCGCGCGGCTTATCGACCAGTGCGGACTCACCGCTCTCGCGGTACTGACGGCACCAAGCCTTGACCGAAGACTCGCTGGGAATCTTGTGCTTGATCATGGCCTCGCGAACCGTCAAGCCGTTTTCCAGACGGTCCTTAACCACAGCGAGCTTTACGTCGTACGAATAGGTGTGATGATGCGAACCGGCGTTGAGAACGGCGTCGGCACCGCCCACGGCATACGCGCGGGCCCACTGACGAGCCGTGGCCTGGGGAATGCCAAGCTCCGCAGCGAGGGCGCGATGACCGACCCCCTCTTGGAGGATCTCGACGGCGCGCTGCCTAACCTCAGGCGCATGCGTGCGAGTCCTAGTTGCTTCCGACATACCTGCCACTTCTTATCCTTAACCGTTAATCTGCTTTCTTACGTGCAAGTTAGATAGTAGCATTTTACTGTTTGCTCAAAGCAGTTAATTAAAATAGACGCGGCGTTATCTGGGCATTTGGCACCAAATTACGACATTTCTTTATCGATTATTTACGCTGGTAGCTAACTCGCAGCTAATCGTCATTCACTTGTCAACAAAATTGGCATCTCTTTATGTCCTTTGGTATAGAGGATATAGTTATTAACCCCTCCCCCAATAATTTTGAGTGATCTGCGAGACAGTAGACGTCCTCACTCCTCATGATTACCGCGCATTGCCATCCACCGGAGCAAAACAAAAAGGGCGGGACCTGCTGCGCTTGCAGGCCCCGCACCGATTGACACCCGACGGGACATAGCCGGGCGAGACGGATCCGTGCCACCGTCCCGCCTGGCCGCGATGTTCAACTACAGCTCGTTGGCCGCGTGATACGCCGTGCGAATGGCGCTCGCAATGTCGGCGGTGCGCTCACCCGAGCAGTCGCCCACGCAGGTCACGGGCACCGTCACGCCATCCAGGTCAAACGCGTTGGCCTTGGAGCCCACGGCCATCACCACGTAATCGCAGG
>ERZ894180.1387-NODE-1387-length-14804-cov-8.485118_pt1 | contig 14804 bp, 7 predicted proteins | sample MGYA00380278_ERZ894180 | MGnify/ENA primary metagenome ERZ894180 (study PRJEB32331, sample SAMN06328450) | human gut metagenome | biome: human gut microbiome; feature: stool | host: Homo sapiens | collected 2013-02-24 ...
GAGCCGTCGCCTTCGAGCACGGTCTGGTAGCCGTTGGGCAGCATGCGGATGAAGCCGTCGGCGTTCGTGAGCTTCGCGGCGGCGATGCATTCCTCATCGGTGGCGTCGAGGCGACCGTAGCGGATGTTGTCCATCACCGTACCGGTGAACAGGTTCACGTCCTGCAGCACCACACCCAGCGAACGACGCAGATCCGGCTTGCGGATGCCCTTGACGGAAATGCCGTCATACAGGATCATGCCGTCCTGAATGTCGTAGAAACGGTTGATCAGATTGGTGACGGTGGTTTTGCCAGCACCGGTTGCGCCCACCAATGCGATCTTCTGTCCGGGCTTGGCGAACCAGGTGATGTCGTGCAGCACCGGTTTGTCGGGGTTATAGCCGAAGTTCACGTCGGTGAAGCGCACATCGCCCTGCAGGAGGGTGAGGCGACCGTCCGGTGAGGTAATGGCGGTTTCACGGGCTTTCATGGCCACTTCGGCGGCACGCGGGCTCAAGGATTGCGCGGCCTTGAGCGAACGGGTGCCGTCATCGCCTTCCTCGCGCTTCCACGCCCAGTGACCGGTTTCATGGTCAACTTCGGTCATGGTGCGTCCATCTTCGCCGAGTTCCACGTTCACCAAGGTCACGGAACCGCCGTCGTCCTCCGGCTGCTCGTCCATAAGCGCGAAGATGCGGGATGCGCCTGCAAGCGCCATCATCACCATGTTGAACTGCATGGACACCTGGCCAAGCGGGTTCACGAAAGAGCGGGACAGCGTCAACAGCGAGATCAGCGTACCCAAGGTGAGCGGGCCAGCACCGGACAATCCGAAGTTGCCAAGTCCGGAAATCGCTGCGGATCCGCCGAAAATAGCCAGCAGAATGTACAGCAGGTAGCCCATGTTGCCTACGATTGGCATGGTCACGTTGCCCCACGTGTTCGCTTCGGCGGAAGCTTCGAACAGTTCTTCGTTCTTCTTGTCGAAGGTGGTTTGGGTGGCGTCTTCATGGTTGAAGACCTTGATGACCTTCTGGCCGTTGACCGCTTCCTCCACGAATGCGTTCACGTCGCCGATGGCGATCTGCTGCTTGACGAAGTAACGTCCGGAGCGGGAAACGACCTTGCGCACCACCACGAACAGGATCACGGTGAAGGCGAGCACGAAAATGGTGACGGGCACCGACAGCCACAGCATCGACACGAGCGCGGCGATTGCGGACACCGCGGACGAGAACATTTGCGGGAACGATTGGCTGATGGCCTGGCGCAACGTGTCGGTGTCGTTGGTGTAGCGGCTCATGATATCGCCGTGTTCGTTGGTGTCGAAGTAGCGGATCGGCAGGGTCTGCTGGTGGGCGAACATGTCGTCGCGGATCTTCTTCAACGTGCCCTGCTCCACGGTGACGATGACCCACTGCCACAGCCAACTGCAGAAAATGCCGGCCGCATACAGGCACGCCATGAGCGTCAACGCGCGCAGCAGCGGCATCCAATCAGGATCGGAGGCGCCGACCATGGGCAGAATGTACGTGTCGACCAGCGACTGCAGGAACAGCGACGATCCGGCCTGCGCCGCGGCACCGACGAGAATGCACACCACCACGAGCGCCACACGCCACTTGTATTGGAAGACGTAGCCGAAGATACGCTTGGTGGTGCCGGGTGCGGCTTTCTGCATCGGCGGTTTGCCATGCGATTGCTGCATCTGATTTTGCGGCTTCCGCCGCTTCGCCTGCTTTGTCTGGTTGCCAGCCGCGTTGTTGTTTTCCTTGGATTTCAATGCGGAAGTTTGTTCAGTCATTTTTGCCCTCCTTTCACTGCAGTTCCTCAGGCTGGGCCTGATTCTTGGTTTGCGATTCATAGATGGAGCGATATTCGTCGCAGGTTTCCAGCAGTTCGTCATGCGTGCCGGCCGCCATGATGCGGCCATGATCCATGACGAGAATCATGTCGGATTCCTGCACGGAGGCCACACGCTGGGCGATGATGATCTTCGTGGTGTCGGGAATCTCATGATGGAATGCGGCGCGAATCAGCTGATCGGTTTTGGTGTCGACCGCGGACGTGGAATCGTCGAGAATAAGGATCTTCGGCTTTTTCAGCAGCGCACGCGCAATGCACAAACGCTGGCGCTGACCGCCGGAAACGTTGGTACCGCCCTGTTCGATGTACGTATCGTACTTGTCGGGGAATTCCTGAATGAAGCCGTCGGCCTGCGCAAGCTGGCATGCGTGACTAATCTCTTCATCAGTGGCGTTCGGATTGCCCCAACGCAGGTTTTCGGCAATGGTTCCGGAGAACAGCACGTTCTTCTGCAATACCATGGCGACCTGATCGCGCAATACTTCCAAATCGTAATCGCGCACATCCACGCCGCCGACCTTCAGCGAGCCTTCGGTCACGTCATACAAACGTGGCACAAGCTGCACCAAACTGGACTTTGCGGAACCGGTGCCGCCGACGATGCCGACGGTCATACCGGAACGGATCTTCAAATCAATATCGTCAAGCACCGGCTTTTCGGAAGTGGCGGAATAACGGAAGGTGACATGGTTGAAATCAATCTCACCATTCTTCACTTCCATAACCGGATTTTCCGGATTCGTAACCGTGCTTTCCTCGTTCAGCACCTGGCAGATGCGTTCGGCGGAGGCCTGCGAAATAATGCACATCACGAAAATCATGGACAGCATCATCATGGCCATGAGAATCTGCATGGCGTAGGTGACCAATGCGGTCAGATCGCCGGCGGTCAATCCAAGGGCCGCATTGTTGCCGGATGCCACGATCTGCTGGGCACCCATCCAGGCGATAAGCAGCATGGACACGTACACGCACAGCATCATGAGCGGATTGTTGAAGCTCATAATGCGTTCGGCCTTGGTGAAGTCCTTGAAGATGCGCTCGGAAATGCGGTTGAACTTTTCGGTTTCGTGGTTTTCGCGATTGTAAGACTTGACCACGCGGATGCCCTGCAGGTTCTCGTCGACCACGTTGTTGAGCTTGTCGTACGTGTGGAACACGCGCTCGAACACCGGATGCACCAGTACCGCCAGACCGCACAGGCCGATGGCGAGCACCGGAATGCAGGCGAGGAACACCAGCGAAATGGATGGGCTGATGCGGAAGGAGAAGATCCACGCCACAATCACCATGATCGGAGCGCGCACACCCATGCGGATGATCATTGAATATGCGTTCTGCAGGTTGGTCACATCAGTGGTCAGTCGCGTGATGATCGAACCGGTGGAGAAACGGTCGATATTGGTGAAGCTGTAGCCCTGCACCTTCTCAAACTGGTCGTGACGCAGGTTTTTGGCGAATCCTGCGCCCGCAATGGCCGAGAACTTTCCGGCCAAAAAGCCGGATGTCAGCGAAACCGCCGAACAAATCAGCAGAATCAAGCCGAATTTCAAAATCGCCGGCATGCTGCCACCGCTGATGCCCTCATCAATCAGCGATGCCATGACAGTCGGAATAAGGATTTCCAGCACGCTTTCCACGGCTACGAATACCGGGGAGAGCAGGCTGGCTTTTTTGTATTCGCGCAGGGATTTGCCCAGTGTGCGAATGACGTGTTGCTTTGGTTTTGACGTTGTGGACGTCGTTGCGTTTGCCGCTGTCACTCCTTGTCCTTTCTTTTTCGTACTTACTTGCTTGCGTGTGTTACCTGAGGTTGTTTGCGATCGCCATTTCCTGCGACATTCGCAGTATGCGCGAAACGTATTCATCATGAGAATCGCGATTATGCGGATTCCGCCCATCGCATGATTCTTGCGATTCTTGCGAAACCTGCGGCTTTTGCGAAACCTGCGATTCGCCAAAATCCTGTTCCTGTATTTCCAGGCTTGAATATCGGCTTTCGTCTCCGATCAAACCTGTTTTCACCAGATTCGTCTGCATGACGTCAAGCATGTGCATGAATTGGCGGATCTGGTCGTCATCAAGACCTTCCAACAGGATTCGTTCCATGTTTTTCGCATTGTCGTGCAGCACTTCGGCAATATGCCTCGATTTGTCCGTCAATACGATCTTTTTCAGACGTGCGTCACGCTTCACCGACTCGCGGGCGATCAGCCCCTTCTGCTCCATCAGTCCCAACACTCGGCATGATGTGGATCGGGTCACGCCGAAACGTTGCTCGATGTCTTGAGGGAAGATCTCCTCGTTATCATGTCTTGCCAAGTACACGATGATGTCAACGTTGCCGTTGCTGACGTCTTCCGCCTCTTCGGGACGGGTGACGCGCAAATACCGGTTGACCACGTTGTGCAGCGAGCGAATGGCCACGCTGGGAGGCTTGGTCAGGCCACTTTCCCAGACTTCGGCAAGTCGTGAACCTGACGGTTCCTTGTATTGTTCATTCGTCACTTCCGTCACACCACACATGCTAAACCGTTGCATATACAACTGTTGTACATGCAACGGTTTAGCGTGTCGCGCATCTCATCGTCCGCGACAAAAAAGGCCGAGGAATCAGATCCGCACCGGTTCAGCGTTAACGGATCGAATCCCTCGGCCTTAAGCCTTGAATCCTACGAAACTACTTGGTGAGTTCAGCGTACTTCTCAAGCATGTATTCGAAGATCTGCTTGCCATCGGCGCCCATCAGCACCGACATGCTGTTGATCGGCATGGAATCGAGGAACAGGCGGGTCATGTCGTTGTCGGGCACCACCGGCATGCGGCCGGCTTCGCCCTCGGCACGCAGGATTTCAAGCACCTTGGAACCGAGCGGATCCTTACGCCATTCCATGAAGTTGGACCATTCGGTGAGCGGCTGGGCCTTGCCGTCGCCGTCGAGCTCCACCACCGCGGAACCGGCGATGTCACGGCTGGACGTGCCGACCTCGATGGTGTATTCGCCGCTCTCCACGTGCCAGTCATTGAACCTCTCAGACCAGTAGGCAAAGGCGCGATCGTCGAGCTCGAAGGAGACTTCTGCGGATTCGCCAGCCTTGAGGAATACCTTCTTGAAGCCCTTAAGCTCGTGTTTCGGGCGAACTACGTCGGCCTTGCCAGGAGCCACGTACACCTGCACGGTTTCGGCGGCGTCAACGTTCGAGGTGTTCTTGACCACTGCGCTGACGGATGCGGTACAGGCACCGGTCTTGACGGCCTTCACGTCGCTCACTTCGAACGTGGCGTAGCTCAGGCCGAATCCGAACGGGTAGTCGACGGCCTTGTTGTAGGTGTCGTAATAGCGGTAGCCCACGAACACGCCTTCGCCGTAGTCGACATGCCCCTCTTCGCCCGGCCAGTTGATGGTGCTCGGATCGTCGTTGATGTCGAACGGAATGGTCTGCGCGAGCTTGCCGGACGGGCTCACCTTGCCGAACAGCACGTCAGCGAGCGCCGGACCGCCGGACTGGCCGAGCAGCCAGGATTCGAGGATGCCCTTGGCGTTCTTGGCCCACGGTGCCACGGTGACGACGGAGCCGTTGGAGAGTGCGACCACAACGTTCTTGTTTTCGGCTGCGACGGCTTCGAGCAGTGCGATCTGCTTGGCCGGCATGTCGAGGGTCTCACGGTCGAAGCCTTCGGATTCGGCTGCTTCGGGGAGCCCCAGGAACATGAGCACCACGTCGGCGCCCTTGGCAGCGTCGACGGCTTCGGCTTCGAGTGCCGGATCGGCCGGTTCGAGGTCGAGGGTGAAGCCTGGGGCGAACTTGGCGTCCACGCCGCGTTCGGTGAGGGTGTCGAGGAAGCTGGTCATCTTGGTTGGGGTGATGTGCGAGGAGCCGCCGCCCTGGTAGCGCGGAGTGCGTGCGAATTCGCCGATGACCGTGACCTTGGCATCGCCGGCGATCGGAAGGATGGCATCATCGTTCTTGAGCAGCACCATGGATTCGATGGCCGCCTGATGTGCGACTTCGTCGTGAGCTTCGATGTCGAAACGATAGTTTTCGATGCTCATGGCTGCGCGCGTCTTGTTGACCAGGTCGATCATGCCTTGTGCCATGCGGTCGAGCTGTGCCGGCTGGATGCGACCGTCGCGTGCCGCATACACGATTTGGTCGTCGGTGTAGCTTGGCGGCATTTCGAGGTTGAGGCCCGCGTTGAGGGATGCGACGCGATCATGGTCGGCGCCCCAGTCGCTCATGACGATGCCTTGGAAACCCCATTCGTCGCGCAGCACGTCGGTGAGCAGCCAGTGGTCCTGGGCGGCATGCACGCCGTTGATGCAGTTGTATGCGCACATGATGGTCCACGGCTGGGCTTCCTTGACGATGTGCTCGAACGCCGGGAAGTAGATTTCGCGCAGCGCACGCTGGGAGATGTTGGCGCTGATGCGCAGACGATCGGTTTCCTGATTGTTGGCGGCGAAATGCTTGAGCGAAGTGCCCACGCCCTTGGATTGCACGCCGGCGACGATGCCGATGGCTTCATGACCCGCCAGGTACGGGTCTTCGGACCAGTATTCGAAGCAACGGCCGCCAAGCGGGTTGCGCTTGATATTCACGCCCGGGCCGAGGATTACGGCGACCTTCTCCTGAATGCACTCTTCGGCCATGGCTTCGCCAACCTGGTGGATGAGTTCCGGATTCCAGGAGCTGGACAGACCAGCCGCCGGCGGGAAGCAGGTGGCAGGCACGCAGTTGTTCAGGTCGACTTCGCCGGTGGTGGCCGAGTTGGACTTGCGCAGGCCGTGGGGGCCATCGGTGATCATATAGCCGGGAATGCCCTTGGCTTCAACACCCTGCAGATGCCAAGCGTCGCCGCCGGAAGTCAGGGATGCCTTCTCTTCAAGCGTCAGATCATTGAGGGAAGGATAGGTTTTTTCGCTCATACGTTCCTCTTTCGCATCGTTTTCTTGAGTTCGTATCGGTTAACCGATCTGCATGAGACCTCAACCCCAAAATCTATACTAACCGGTTGGTAGGTACTTTATCAAAACCAACACCGCAACACGCCAATCTTCTTTGAAAAATCAATTAACCGACCGTAAAGTAACTGCAGTATTTACAACTTGAGAGAAATGACGATTCATAAGCATTGCAGCGCACATGAATCGCCATCAATGAAGGGCAAGAGAGGGAATCATCATGGCCAACGAAGAAGTCGACCGAAGGGCGGAGATTCTCAATGCGGCCGTCGAACTGTTTGGGACGCTCGGCTATTACGGCACTTCCCTGCAGAAAATCGCCGATCGCGTAGGACTCACCAAGGCTGGCGTACTGCATTATGTCGGCAGTAAGGAAGGACTGCTCACAGCCGCGCTGGACGAAGTCTACGATTCCGAAACGGAAGACATTCTTACCGACATGGTACGTGAGCCACGACCGTTGATCGCCGACATGTGGCGCAGAATCGTGGCGGTGAACGCACGCAGACCGCTTCAGGTGCACATGTTTTCCACGTTGAGTGCCGAAGCGATCGACCCGAACCACCCTGCACACGAGTACTTCGCCAATCGTGAGCTGCATAATGCCGATACCGCGCTCAATATCCGTTGGCGTGTGCCCGAAGGCGTTAATACGCGTCGGCTGCTTAATGCGGGATTCGCCATGATGGACGGCGTGCAGCTGCGTTGGCTGCGCACGCCCGGTCAGGACCTGAACGCCATGTGGGCGGAATGCGAAGACACCCTGTTCCCCCTGCCCATGTGGGAGGGCTACCGCTAAGCCTCTGCCCCGGCACTGCATTACTGTATGGATGCAGACGTAGAAGGAGGCATGTATGCGGATTTTGCTGGCACCGGACTCGTTCAAGGAGGCCGCTTCGGCTGAAGCAATCGCACAGGCGATGGCTCGTGGCATTAAGCGCGGCGACCCGCAGGCCGAATGCCGGCTTTTGCCGCTTTCCGACGGTGGCGAAGGATTGACGCACGCCTTGGTTCATGCCACTGGCGGCACGTTGCATGATGTTGAGACGGTTGATGCGGTCGGTCGCCCGATTATTGCGCAGTTCGGGTTTCTTGGCAATAAGCACACTTCCCGTACCGCCGTGGTCGAGTTGGCTTCGGCAAGCGGACTTGAGCAGGTCTCCCCTGCCGACCGTGATCCAATGGCTGCATCCACGTTTGGCACAGGCTTGCTGATTCGCGCTGCGATCGACGCCGGCGCGGATCGCATTGTGCTCGGCTTGGGAGGTAGCGCCACCACGGATGGCGGCACGGGATTGGCTCACGCATTTGGATTTCGTTTTCTCGATGCGCATGATTCCGACATTCCGCTTGGTGGCGGCGCTCTTGTTGATTTGGCAAGGATTGACGATTCAAGAGTTTCCGATTCCATCAAAAACGTTCCGATTGTTCTCGCTTGCGACGTCACCAATCCTTTGACCGGCCCGGAAGGTGCCGCCCATGTGTTTGCCCCGCAAAAAGGCGCGACCGCAACACAGGTCGAGCTTCTCGATCAGGGGCTTGCGAATCTCGCACACGTGATCATGCAATACAATGGCCGCGATATTGAGTGTATTCCCGGTACAGGCGCCGCGGGCGGTACCGGCGGCGGTACGCTCGGCCTGTTCAACACAACAGTACGGCCGGGAATCGAACTTGTGCTCGATCTTGCGCATGGTCGCGAAGCATGCGCATGGGCCGACGTCATCATCACCGGCGAAGGTTCCATCGACAGTCAAACACCGTACGGCAAAGTGCCAAGCGGCATTGCGAAACTGGCGCAATCGCAAGGAAAACCGACTATTGCCATTGGCGGAACGGTAACCCGCGATCCACACACCGTCGAAGCACTGAACGAAACCGGCATTATCGCAACATTCGGCATTGCGCCCGGGCCAGCAGATCTTACAACGTTGATCGCCAACACGGAACGCAATGTCGAAATCACCTGTGCCGCAATCGCCAGCACATTGCGCATCACCGCAGCTACTTCACCCTGCGAATCAGCATGATGAACACCGCACCCAGCAGCACCTCGACCACAGCGATCGGGAACAGCGCCGCATAACTGCCAGTGGCAAGCACAATCGCACCGACAACCACAGGCGCAAGCACCTGACCAACGGTGTTGGCAAGATTCAGAATGCCCAGATCCTTACCAGCTTCTTCCTGACTTGGCAACACATCGACGTTCAACGCCTGATCGACGGCAATGTAAATGCCATAACCGGCACCGCCGATGCCTGCAAACAGCATCATGCCCAAAGCATTCGGCATGAAACACGGAATGGCCACACCAATCGCGATAATCACCGAACCGATCGCCACGATGACCTTGCGGCGCTGCAGACGGTCCGACAGCGGACCCGACACCATGGACGTGACGATCAGCACAACCATGGAAATCACCGACATGGTGGAAATCGTCGCCGCGGAATCCTTTACGCTCAACCCGCAGTATTTCTGCAGAATATACAGCTGATAGCCGGAAATCATGTTCCAACCCAAGATAAGCAGCAATCTGCCCATCAATGCCAAGTAAAAATCTCGGCAATTCTTGGTAGGAGGAATGAACGAACGCAGCAACTGCTTGACGTCGAGCTTTGCGGTGGCATCCGAAGACTCGACGGAAGCCACAGAAGCAGCCGAGGAGCGTTCGCGCGGCCAGATCAGCACGGTCACGATACCGGTGACTGCGAACAGTGCCGCACCGATCGCAAATCCGGTGCCCATGTTTTCAATGAATTTCGATCCGAGGAACGTTCCGGCGGATGATCCGACGATCTGCGCACCACCATAGAATGCGGAGAACGTACCACGCACGTTTTCCGGAATGCGGTCGGACAGCACTGCCACAGCCGGAGCGATCATCATGTTGACGCCGACCTGCACAATGCACCATCCGTCCACAATACCCACCAACTGCGCACTGGAGAAGGCGAGCACATAGCCGGCTGCCGTAATCAGACCACCTGCCACAATCCATGGCGTGCGCTTGCCGAAACGCGAGCGCGTGATGTCGCTTAACGCACCAAAAATCACGTTGGAGAACAGTGCGAATACGCAGCCTACGGAATTCATGGTGCCGAGAATCACTTCGGGCACGCCTATGTTCAGTTCGGTGAATCGTTGCGGCAGCAGCACGGCCGATCCGGAAGTGCCTGCGACCATCCAAATCAGCGAGAAGAGCACGAAGCCGACGCCGAATCGCCATTTTTCGGTGGATGTCAGTTTGCGGCCGCTGTCAGGTGCGATATCACTCAATACTGCGGTGCTTGGCTCGCGTGATGCGTTTGCTGTCATGATTCCCCCTTTGGAAGCATGTTCTTTTTTGAAATATTGAAATGATTTGAAATATACGATGAAGAAAGCTTTTTTCATTTTTGGTATGATCGCAGTCCTGCCGACGCCGACTTTTATTTGGCTTCAGCTTCGGCAGGACTTTCGTTCATACGATTTCACACGATTCCGTACGATTACAGCGCCATCTGCAGATGATGCGTTCCCGCAACAAGATCGACGCGCTCATGGTCGACGATATCCACGAATGCCGTGGTTCCGGCAGGTACCGCAACCGTCAGATCAAGCACATTGGCGTTGACTTCCCATTGCACTTCCGCCTTGCCATATGGGGTGATGTGAGAGGTTTCGGCATGGGTGAGATCTCCCCCGATCACCGGAGCGATACGGAACCGCTTCCAGCCGGGTTCAACGGCTTCAAGGCCGCCGATATGCGCATGCATCCATTCCGCCACCGATCCGAGCGCGTAATGGTTGAACGAGGTCATGCCGCCGGGGTTCAGCGAACCATCGGCCCGCATGGAATCCCAACGTTCCCACGTGGTGGTGGCCCCCATAACCACTTGGTAAAGCCAGCTTGGGCATTCGGTGGAGGTAAGCAGCGCGTAGGCCTCGTCGTTATGGCCGGTCATGGTCAACGCCGGAAGCACGAATGGCGTGCCGGCGAATCCGGTGCTTACCTTGCCGCCGGATTCGCGCACCAGGCAGGCGAGTCGATTGCCGGCCTTCACGCGGCGCACCGGTTCGCCGTCAAGCAGTCCGAAGGCGATGGCGAGCGCGTAGGCGCACTGGGTGTCGGATGTCATGGTGCCGTCAAGGTTGGTGAAACGCTGCAGGAATCCATCAATCACACGGTCACGCAGGGCGGCGAATCGAGTTTCATCATCGGTTTTGCCGAGAATATGCGCGATGTGCGTGCCTTGCATGCAGCTGCGTGCGTAGAACGCGGTGGCGACCAGTTCCTTTTCGGTCATGGCCTGCGTAGGATCTTCCGGAGGCGCGGTCGGATCAAGCCAATCGCCAAGCTGCCCGAGCGGATAGTCCGGCTTGCGATCCCATACGCCATCGGGCGAAAGGTACCCTGCCACTTCATCGATCCAATCACGGATCAGATCGTAGGAATCGGCGAGCACCTGCATGTCCCCGCTTTCCATGTACAGCGTCCACGGCACTTTCACCGCCGAATCGCCCCACGTAGAGATGGCTTGTGGATGCGCCCATACGCCCAACGGCACGAACGGCACGTAGAACGGCACAGTGCCCCACTTGACCTGGTCGGCACGCACGTCTTTCAGCCAGCTTTTCAGGAACCCGTATACGTCATACAAATAAGCCGCGGTAGGCACGAACAGGCAGATGTCTCCCGTCCAACCCATGCGTTCGTCGCGTTGCGGGCAGTCGGTTGGAATGGACACGAAGTTGGAACGCATCGACCATACGGCGTTCTCGTGCAAACGGTTGAGCAGCGGATTCGATGTGGTCAGTTCGCCGGTGCGTTCCATCACGGAATGGTAGACGCGGCAATCCATGTCGGCTGCGGTCAGTTCTCCTGCGAAACCTTCGATCTGTGCATAGCGGAAGCCGTGCATCGCAAATCGTGGCTCCCACCAAGCGTCGGAACCGTTGGAAGTGTACACATCGCACTGCTGGCCTCTGCGCAAGGTTCGCGTGGCGATGGATCCGTCCGGTTCCAACACTTCCACATGACGTAACGTCACGCTTTGTTCTGCTTCAAGATCGCGCATGTGCAGGCGGATGCGCTGCGAACAGTTCTGTCCGAAGTCAACCAGCCATATGCCACGACCATCTTCCGTGTTGCCGATGCGTTCGATGCTGACCGGCTCATGCGATTCATGCGCGCGCACCGGCGATGTTTCAGGATTTTCAATACGTGCCGGGTCATACATGACTTCCGCGACCGGCTGCCAGGAGCTGTCGTCGAATCCTGGTTTCGACCATCCCGGCTGTTCCAGTCGAGCGTCATATCGTTCGCCTTCGCACAGATCCGAGCAGACGATCGGTCCGAGCGTCGCCTTCCATTGGCGGTCCCATGCGTTGGAATATATGTTCTGCATGCTGCCGTCGGCATATTCGACCTCAAGTTGCGCGAATACGGCAATACGATCGCCATAGAAGTTGGAGTAACCGCCATCGAAGCCGAGGCGTCCGCGGTACCATCCGTCACCGAGCCAGAATCCCAATGCGTTGGCACCGGACTGCAGTTCGTCGGTCACATCGTAGGTGAAGCATTCCACGCGCTGGTTGTAGTTGCTCCAGCCTGGTACGAGCGCGTCATTGCCGACTTTGACGCCGTTGATTTCGGCTTCCACAAGACCGAGTGCGCTTAGATATAGGCGTGCGCGTTTGGGTTGTTCCTTCAGTTCGACTTCGGTGCGCACTAATGGCAGGTGACGATGGTCAGTTTCGGATTCGCTCCACGATGGTCCGACGAAATCGGCGACATGCTCATGTTCTTCCAATAGTCCGACTTCGAAATGCAGGGTTGTGCTCGGTTTGCCCAATGGCTGGTGACTTGCCGAAACGGCCTGCATGGTGGCGAACACTTCTTCGCGTGAGGCGAGCGGCGCGAACTGCCATGGAATAAGCACGGAAGTGTCAGTGGGCAGGTAGGTGCGTTCTTCCACAGGTTGCCCGCCGGGAACACGTCGTGTCACTTTGAGCAGGATCTGCGCGTCGATTGGCAGCATGCCGGAGCACACCCATGTCATGCGTGGGGCTGCGGTGGCGATGCCGAGCGCATCTCCCGGGTAGTGTTCCACGGTGAAGCTGATGATGTCAAGATCCGAAGCCAGCGTACTGGGCACAATCTGCGGATCAGTAATGGCCATGATGACCCCTTTGTCTACGAAAATAATAGATCACTTGTTTGTGATGGTGGGAAGCCAAAGTCCGAGCCATGCCGCAAGGAGAGAGAAACGAACTGCGACGATGGCTGGGACTTTGGCTGGCAATCGCAAGGTATTGCATAACTGACTTGCGATTGGAGATATTGAGTTGTTATGTGATTGCTGTTGCTAATCAGGCTGCGATCTTGCGTGCCTGACGTTCTTCGTCGGTGCCGTACTTCTTCTGAGCACGGATCATGATGGTACCGGCGATGCCTTCGATGATTACGATGCCGAAGAAGCACCACATAGTGGTCTGAATGGTTTCAGGAAGCACCAGAGCCGGGGTGATGAGCGCGAACAGGCCACAGCACAGGCGGGAGAAGCCGTTGATGAAGCCCTGGATGGAGGCGCGAATCTCGATCGGGAAGGATTCCTGGGTCCACACCTTGTACAGTGCTTCGCCTGCCAGCGGGGATCCGAGGTTCATGAAGGCTGTCGCGCCGACGATGACCCATAGGTTCGCACCGCCCATGGCCATGGCGGCCATGGCGATCAGCGAGATCACGATGCCTGCGAAGAACGCCTTGTTACGATATTTGCCGCCTGCGATGGACGCGAACACGATGTTGAGCACGAGCGTCACGAAGTTGAGGATGATGCCCAAGCCGGTGGCCAGGGACTGGGCGGCTCCGGCCTTGGAGAACATGTAGGTCTGGAACTGGCCCCACGTGTTGGCTAGCAGGTTCCAGCCGACGTAGAAGATCACGATGGCAAGGAAGTAGGTGAGCAGCACCTTCTTGTCGGCCACCTTCAACGCCTCGGTCAAGGCGATGACCTGCTTGGTCTTCGGAGCCTCCATCTTGACGGCTTCGAGGATCTGGATGGCGCCGGCCTGAGCCTTGTACGTCAACGCGCTGCGGCGTGCCAGTTGTTTGAGTTTCTTGTTGAGCTTGAAGCTATAATCGCGGGGAACCGGACCGAAGATACGACCGCCGCCGGGAAACAGAGGCGACTTGATCGAACCGCAGCGGGCACCGCCCGTACCCTTCTGACGCTTCAGCTTGCGGGTCGAACCTGCGACTTCGTTGCGCTGCTTCGACTTGTGCGTACCCTGACGCTGGTCAGCGAGATACTGCTTCACGTCGAGGTAAATAGCGTGGTCATTAGCCTCCACGCCGAAGACGGCGTCCGAAAGGACTACCTTACGACCCGTCTCTTTTCCTTGTGTGTTTAAAACAGCTAATTCCATACTACTTCTCAATTGTTAAATAAGCACCTTTTGCACCCGGAATCGAACCCTTCACGAGGATCAGGTTGCTCTCGGGAATAACCTTCAAAACCTTCAGGTTAAGCACCTTAACCTGCTCTCCGCCCATCTGGCCGGGCAGACGCTTGCCCTTGAAGACGCGCGACGGATAGGACGATGCGCCCAGCGAACCGGGCTTGCGCTGACGGTTGTGCTGGCCGTGGGTCTGACCGCCCACGCCGCCGAAGCCGTGACGCTTCACGACGCCCTGGAAGCCTTTGCCTTTCGAAATCCCGGTCACGTCCACCCAGTCCTCCTCCGAGAAGAGGTCCACGGTCAGCGTGTCGCCGAGCGCCACTTCGGGCATCCCCTTGAACTCGGCCATCTTGCGCTTGGGGGTCGTGCCGGCTTTCTTGAAGTGACCTAACAAACTGCTGCTGGTGTGCTTTTCACTTTTCTCGTCATAGGCAATCTGAACCGCCTCGTAGGAGTCCTTCTCGACGGTTTTGATTTGCGTAACAACGCAGGGACCAGCCTCGATGACAGTGCATGGTATGTTCTTACCCTCGGCACTGTAAACGG
>ERZ894180.1403-NODE-1403-length-14670-cov-7.604584_pt1 | contig 14670 bp, 11 predicted proteins | sample MGYA00380278_ERZ894180 | MGnify/ENA primary metagenome ERZ894180 (study PRJEB32331, sample SAMN06328450) | human gut metagenome | biome: human gut microbiome; feature: stool | host: Homo sapiens | collected 2013-02-24 ...
GATTTACAACGCTTGTTTCTTCTGAACCAGCTTCTACTTTTTCTTTTGTTTCTATAGAAAATTCCGGAACACATTTCATATATAGTTTTTTTATATCCTTTTTATCATATACATTTCCTGACTGACAAATAAAGCTTTTATCTTCTGCATAAAACACCTCATATGTCTTTACATTCATATATTTATCACAAAAACTCTCTATCTCCTGCTTATCCCATGATGATTTTGTTGAAGCAGCATAATCACAATCAAACAACGCTGATTTAATTTCCGAATCAGACAAAAAACAAAAATCAATATACTCATCTTCTGTAATCGCTGCACTTTTATGAAACCATTCATAGAAACTTTTTATATTGCTTCCTGAATATACATCTTTTCCAGAAGGTTTCATTAATTCAAACGTCCCTTTTTGTGTCACCTTATATGTCCGAATTCCCTCTTGATTCATCCAAAATAAATACTTTCGTACACTCATAAAATATTACTTCCTCGCTTCATCCATAATGTTATTCAAAATATCTTCTCCCTGCCCCGGATATATATCATCTAATACATCAAAAAGAATTTCTCCTGTTTTCACCCGGTCTGAATCTCCAATACCTTGTATATATTCATATACATCCCTCAGATTATCAATCCCTGCTTCCTTTAATCCATTTAAAATAGAAAGTATTGTTGTTGCTCCTATCTCCGTCTTTCCCAATTGAACTATTATCATAGCAATATCAGCAATCGGCGCAGGAATTTCAACATCTAATTTTTCACTTAAAATTTCAATAACCAAAGCCAGACCTATTATGATATGTCCCAGTTTTTCTCCAAAAGATACTTCCTCTTTCTGCACATCTATGTGTACATCATTTTGTATGTAATCAAGATATTCTTCTATAGAATCAAATTCGCCTGCAGTTTTTTCTGCATTTGCAATTTTCTCTCCAATCATCTCTACTGGTTCCGTATCAATTCCTAATGCATATAAAACATCATGCACAACATCAGCCACTTTATTTAACTTTTGTGCGAAGTTTTCAATAGATGGATATTTCTCAGATAGAACTATTAAACGTTCTGAAAATTCCTGAACAGATTTCTGTACTTTTGGTGCAACTTCTTCCAGTACCACTTTAGTCACTTTTATTGTTTCATCTGTCACCTTAATTATCTCACTTATTTCCATCCTCTAATTCTCCTCATACTTACGAACTGCATCCTGTAATTCATAAATTTTATCTTGTGCACCTTCACCTAATGCTTTTTCCAAGGCCTCTCCCGTTTTAATGCGGTCACTTTCTCCTTTTCCTTCAAGGAATTCCACGACATCATTTAAATTAGTAATACCTTCAGATTTTAATATATTAATAATTTTAACCAAGTCTCTTGCATCGATATGGATTCCTTCGCTGTCAATTTTAGCAAGTGTAGCCAGACATTCCGGTGATATCTCCACATCACCTATTTTTGCTTCGATCGCCTTCGTTTCCAAAGACATTCCAACAACTTTACAGCCAAGTTTTTCTTCTTCTGTCATTCTATTAAACTTTTCTTTATCCAATTTTACTTCTTCTCTTAAATACTGAATGTAGTTTTCCACATCATTATCAAAATCCTCCATTTTTTTATCGCCTTGCTCTACCTTTGCGCCGAGGATTGCTGGATCTTCCTCTACTTTAATTCCCAGGACTTGAGCAATTCCCTGAATAACGTTACCTATGCTTGAAATTATCTTTCTAAAATCCAAATTAGGAATGTTTTCTATTACATCCACTGCCTTCTCTGCAAACCCTCTGATTACTCCTCCTATTTTTCCTCCTATTCCTCCTACAAATTCTCTTACAGCTGAACCTATACCTGATATAATTCCACTAAAAAATCCCATTTTCTTTTCTCCTTTTCTATATTTCTAATGAATCCAATTTATTATTCCACTTGCTATACTCTCGAATCGGTTGTATTGTGTCTTTCTGAATAACTTCCTGAAGTAAATCTTTTAATATACCTGGAATGTCCGGATAACATTTCACTAAATCTTGTTTGTGACAATTTCTACATATAATAGATACAATAACATCCAAATTACATATTTTCTGTACTGCCCTGAGTTCTGAAACAAAGTTTTTAGAAAGTTTTTTACCTGAATTATATACATAATATTTATATTCTTTCATAATCACAGAATCCGGCTGTAAATAATCCAAATACACCCTAACTAAATCCTCACTTGGTTTTTCTTTCAATCCTTCTAAGCCTGGCAAAATTCCCCTTTTATATACGTCAGCATAATATTTTATAATTCTTTCTCTTAACACCTCGTCTTCCAACGGCGGACGTTCTGTATCGTTTTCTTCCGTCTTCAAAATCTGCACCTGAATAGCTTTAGATAATCCCGGATGCATCATAACAGCCCGACCACTTGTTAAATACGACAAATGTTCTTTCTGTTCGTCCTTCAAGGCCATTGTATTACCAATTGCTTCTTTGTCGTCTTGAGCAAATATTCTATGTACTATTTTTGTATTCGTATTTTTTAACACTTCCGGTGTCAGTTTATTCGGAATCTGATCTGCTATAATCAATGATTCCCCATATTTTCGAACTTCAGCCAGCATATCCGAAAACATCTCAACACCTTGTTTTTTATTCAGGCTGTCGCCTGGCATATATTTGCTTAGTAATCGATGTGCCTCTTCAATAAGTGTAATATGATTGATGCCCTTCTTTCCTTTTTTATTATATTTCACTTTAATTGCTTCTGATAAATTTGATAAAATAAATCCCATTATCAATGACTTTTCAGAAGCACTCTTGATATATTCCAGTTCCAGAATCACCTTTCGATCTAATAATTCGACAAAGTCTACTGACCTCGGAGTATTCAGCATTAATCCTTTCGCTCCTACTGTCAGTCCTTTTAGTCTCGCACGTATGGAACCAATGTATTCATCTCTAAGCCTGTCATCAAATCCCTGAGCTTTTACAACATCTTCAATCTTCTTCTCTAACTCGCCCAACGTCGGGAACGAATGCACTCCATCTGCAAATGGGTTTTCGTACTTTGAATTCCTGTTTGTGGAAATATTCCATCCTTTATCTTCATAGCATTCATATATGGCTGTTTCTAACAACTGAGGAATCGCCGCTTCCATATCAAAAGCCGCTTCCATACTCGCTTTGATCATATCTACCCTTGATGTTATATTTTCACCTTCAAAGAATTCAAATGGATTTAATCTAAAGGGTGCTCCTGTTTCCTTTCCCAGAGTAAATACTAACATATCTGGAACTTCTTTTTCAGCCAGGACTCTATATTCCGTTTTTGCCGGCTCTATAACAAGAAAGTTCTCTTTACTTTCCAATAATAGCTTTTGACAGGTTGTTGTTTTACCTCCACCTGTTACACCTGTAACAAAAATATGCCTGTCAAAATAATCTTTATCAAAATAAACCGGAATATCGGATGTACCATTTTTACCATCCAAAACAACTCCGCTCTGTACCAGATGTCCAAGAAAAATCGGTTCTTTCATCTCCGCATTTATATTCAGACCAAATTCAACTTCTTCTCTTAATGCCAGTCCCACTACTTCTTTCTGTGGCAGTCCCGCAATCAGACTTACCTCCTGCGAAGACATCCAGTTCCCCAGATATGCTTTACGTTCCTCAAGGTAAAACTGGGAGCACGCTGTCCGGATTCCTCTTTCATCTTTATTTATTTCTGTATTCATCAGCAACACCGGGACTTGCATGCGCTTTAATTGTTGAATTTCCTTAATTTCAATATCAAATCCATGAAGCGGCATCCTATTGCCGGTCTCTCCACCATATACAGATTTTAATGTATTTTCCAATTTTATTAATGACGCAGGGTTACTTCCTAACAACAGTGTAGATGTGATAAATAATCCTTTTCCTACTCCGTAATCTAATCTCGGAAGTATTACATCATCCATATATTTTATCCAATCCTGTACTTTTTTATTAACTACTTCTATTGTAGTCGTACTGGCTGTATTAATTCCACTCTGTTTCGATTCAGTGCTTGACGAACTCTTTGTTTCCGACTTTGAATCTCCTGTTGTACTTGAAGTACTTTTATTGGTAGATTCAGATTTCCCATCTGCTTTACTTTTATCCTTATGACTTCCCTCTGATCCACCTTCTGAACTTCTAGCACTGCCTGAATTGTATGTTGTACCTTTATTCGTTCCACTAGATTCTGTGGTAGTTTTACTTGTTGACGTGCCTGAACCTCTTTGTTCTGATTTTGATTTATTTGTTCCTGTTGTATCAGAACTTCCTGTTGTAGTTGAAGTACTCGTTCCACTGTTTTTCCCTGTCGAATCCTGTATTGATGACTTACTTAACGGTGCAATGGAATTATACAAATGGTACATATTATCTTGAATCATATTAATTCTACTGCCTGTGATTGGTTTTGCAATTAGCATGACCGCAAATCTGTCTCCCAGCATCACATCAATGACTCTGTCAACAGATTGGAATTTTTCATCATCTTTATTAATTCCTGGTACCCCTTCCAGTATTTTTGCATCTTCCAGTTCGTCAATCTCTGCAAGTAATTTTTTTCGAGCATTTGCATCAATTTCCGTAACAATGCTTCCACGAAAATTTCCCTGAAGACTTGGTTTCAATATTTTTTCGCCAATTTCAGAAATCCCGATTTCTCTTTCACCCTGATAAGAAAAATCTTTTGCCACTCCATAGTAGAAACTTACTCCCGATTCATCTCCCATGATTATATATACAAAGTTTACTCCTTCAATACTCATAGAAGATATCACATTTTCAAGTGCTTCTTTTCTCGGTGCTTTATCCTCAAATGTTATCTCATCTACTCTATATAAAGCTAAAAAATCCATGGTCATATCTTCTTTTACAGACTCACAATCCACACATTTCCCTTTTTGTGCCTTTAAGTATAACATATTAGGATTTGATAATTTATCTAATATAAACTCCTCGTTTTCCATCCTTAAAGTTCCTTTCTCATAATTTTTCCTAATTTCGAATTCTCTACATCATCATCTTTTGCAACTACATACTCTAATGTGTGTGGATCTATTGCTCTGATATATACACAAGCGTCCTCATCCACAATGTCTGTTTCGCAGCGTAATCTTTTTACTGCTGCATTTCCGTCAACCACAAGATCTCCCTCAACACATTCCGGCAATGTAGTATAGTACAGATCAAATACCGAATCATCTGCTTCAATAAATTTATACCATTCATTATAATCCGGTTTTCCTTTATATTTTGTCAATTTCGTATCGTCACTGAATAATACAAATTTCTTTCTTGATCTCCAGCCAATAAAATACTGGAACGGAATCTCATCTTTGATACCTGTATTTGTTATTCTTTCAATTGTTCCTCTGCACGGCACTGAAGTAAACCAAATGCTACCCCTGTTTTTCCTGTTGGTTTTTCGTAGTTACCTCGTTCCGGTTTTATTCCTCTGGATTCCATCTTCTTATATGCTTCTTCTGTGCCAAGCGGTGGGAATATCTCAAACATCTTCTCATTTTCATCTTTTTTATATTTTTCTTTTATTTCCCGTTCACGTTCTGCAATAGCCTTCTGAAAAGCTTCTTTAACAACCGGTGATTTACAGGAATTACCTGCCAGCAAAATATTTACTGTTGGTGCCTTTTTTGCTTTTCCATTCTGATAGGAAAGCATCAATGCAGAGAAAAAATTATTTACCCCTTCACTTATTCTTCGTTCAATAATTTGATTTAATTTTTTTCTACTGAACTCTAATCTTTCATTTGGATGATCATTTCCATCTTTGTCAAATAGAGTAACAACAAACGTTATTTGGTCGTCCTCTTCTTCTATATCTATTTTATAATTTGCAATCACTGCATTCAGGCGAGCCTTCAACGCAATCTTATTTTTTCTGCTTTCCGTATCCTTTCTAATCTTTTCCAATTCCGTTTTTATCTTCTCTGCTTCTGGATGACGTAATATTGCCTGATTAATAGCATCACTCATTTTATTTATTTCATCTATCGTTTTTTGCTCTTCATTCGCTTCATCTTTTTCCCAGTATGGTCTGATTTTTTCCATCAAATTATGCATATTCTTTTCTGCTTCCTGTGAATCAGCCAATAATGCATCTGACCCCAAAAACTCTGTACATTTCGGAGCCAGTGTAAATGTATAGCCATTTTTTCTCATTAATTCCTGATTTTCCTTAAACACTTCAAACGCTATTAATTCCAAGAGATTTTCTCCTCCCAGATACTCATCACCACCTGCCCCGAAATTTTCTATTGTGTAATCATATCTTCTCTTTTTTGATTGTTTCCATAATCCAAAGTCGAAATCTGTCGTTCCTCCTCCGAAATCAAATATGCCATATAAAACCTCTTCATCCTCTTCCGGCTCAAATCCATACTCCTGAAGCGCACATACCGCATATGCAGCCGGTTCACTGATTTCACCATTCACATGAAAATGTTCCATGACTTCTTTATTTTTCAGTATTGATGCCGGAAGAGATTTTTTCAGTCCTTTTTCAAAACTTTTAATAATCTTTTCCCTTATCTTTGTCTCATATGTTACCGGGAAAGATAGATAATAATCCAGGAAAATGCCATGACCTTTCCTCATATTATTTATATACAGTCCAATATAATATGCATATATCTCAATCGGATTCCATTCATCATCCTTTAAATCCATAAAAGATGGTAACACATACGTTTTACCTGTATGATCCTGTACTCTGAATTGCTTTTCTCTTTGTCCTGCCCATTGCTTTATCTGATGAAGATATTCATAATATTCTGAACTTTTACTATTAGAAAATTGATCTTTTGCAGTATGCGAAATTGTCAGGTTTTCCCATTTTGTATCTGGTCTTCCTGGTTTCTCTTTATATGCCTTTAAAAAGCTCTCTAAATCAACGAAATGCATGACCGTCGGATTTTCATATCTTTTTGCAGATGGTTCTTTTTCCAGCCTTCCTTCTCCGATTCCCATTGGAAGTGAATGTTCTATATCTGACTGATACACCACAATTGTAGATTTCGTTCCGAAATCAATTGCTATCACGCCATTTTGATTAATATCACATAATGGATTTCTTGCCACCATATCTTCTTCTAATTCAACCGTATACTGTGTATCATTCTGATCCATCCATAAATCCCAATGTCCTCTATTAGGATCCGTCAATATTCTCTCTTCATAAGGATCAATATCCGCTCTGATTTTTTCACAATTCAATAACTCTTCTTTTGTATACATTTCGCTTGCCTCTACACTTTTATCTTCGTAATATTTCTTTAATATCTGAACGAATTCACAATGTAATGAATCAATCCAATCTTTATTACTTTTTTCTCCATATTCTTCGACCAAATAATCGCCTCCGTCAAATAATATCTTTCCATCTGATTGATTTATGTATAATAAATCCCCTTTTTTCATAAATATTGTATTCAAAACAAAAAGGCACTGCCGGCTCTTATCTGTAAGTCTGTCCGGACACAATCCATATGGTACCAGATATTTAACAAGTAATTCATTGCTTCTCTTATAATTTAGGTTAACAATCGGAATGATTTTAGTCTTTTTGTTTGTAGATGCAAATGTACGTTCCTCACTTACCCTATACGCAAGAGCCCTTTTGCCTTCATCATCTACACACAGAATTTGATCTTTACCATATCTTTTCTGTAAAAGTTCCTTCTCTTTTATCAATTGTGTAACTTTCGGTAATTCTAAAGGTAATGAATTACAAATATATTTATTTTCCAGCCATGTATTATTCTCAAAATTAACTTTTTCTATTTCTTCTGCTTCATATGTTTCTAAATCAGGTATAAGTATTCTGGAATTCATATCTATATACCACCCTGTTCCCAACAAATAATTTCTGGAATGTGTAGTATATAACGTAATAATTTCATCCATAAGAATCCTTATTTGCTCTTCTATACACTTATTTATTTTTTTTGCCACTATTTCTTTTGATTTTTCCTCAGAAACAGGGCATTTCCTCGTTAATTTCGTATCCATACTTTTCTCCTTAGTCCACCTCAATAATTGCTTTAAACAGTATTTGTGGATTGATTACATCTTCAATTCCTTTTAACAACACCTTTTCAACTGTTCCATCCGTTTTAGTGCCTTTTATAGTTTCTTTATCCGAATCAAATCTTAATCCTATATCCGGATTTATTAATTGATATCTCTTTTTATCATCAAATAAATAATAAACTTCAAACATGAGTTCAAATAAAGTTTTTATTCGATCTGCTTCCTTTGCTTCTTCTATTATCCTTCTTTTCGAAAACTCCCAGATTCCTTCTATATTATGCCATTCAGTAGATGCCTTAATAAATGAATATAAATCTCCTTTTCCGAAAATTGTACTTGTTCTTTGTTTCATATCTTCCGACAAACTTTGATAGACTTCATACGCCCCATCAATTTTTTTATATCTATCATCATATTCTTTTTTTCTCGTCTGTATTTTTTCTTTTTCAGTTTCAGAAACCTTTAATTGCAGTTTTAAATCTTCATAGTTTTGAACAATCATATCAAAGGTTTTCTTTTTTTCTTCATAATTCAAATTTTCTTTTTCCAATTTATCAATTTTTTCTTGTAATCCTTGAATCGTATCTTGCTTTTGCAATAACTCATCTCTCAGCTCTTCCAGATTTTGTTGCTTTTGTTCTTCTGTTCCGCTCTCCAGCAACATTTTTCTAATTTCTTCAGTCTGGTGGTCAAAAAAGTTTTCATAATACTCTTTCATTTCCTGTGACTGTAGAACTTCTATAATTGCTTTTTTCGTTTTTTCATTCATATAATATCCATCCATTTTAAGAATTTTTTAAAATCTGTAACATACATTCTGATGATTCCATAACAGGTGCACAGCTTTCTTTTATTTTTTCAACATTAAGCTGTCCTTTCTTCGCTTCATCCTGCAATTTTTCCAATTCATTTATACGCCGATTCATTTGTTCTTCCTGATCAGTTATTCTGTTATTTAATCTAGCATCAAATTCTATCAATAATTGTTCTGTACATTTTTTTAGTCTCGAATTAAAAAATCTTTCAGACTCTTCCAAAACCCTATCTGTAGCCGCCTCCAATTCCTCTGCTTTTGCTTTTCCCGGTCTCATTTTCAGCACTTTTAAAAACTGTGCATCATTTTTGGAAAGGTGTTCTCGGACATAGTTCATCACGGTACCTTTTAAATCATCTTCCGCTTTTTCCTGCTCATTATCTATGATCTCAACCAAATCAGGAAACATATCTTTCGTCTTATCACTTAAATCTGAAAATACTACTGAAATAGTTTTCATGCATTTGATTTCTGTAGCATTTACATCGTCCTCTATTTCTTCTCTAAATTCCGCCAATACAGCATCAACATCAACATGATCCTCTACGTTAGTTTCATCATATGTTGTTGCCGAAAGTTTATCCGTTACCCAATCGATTGCACTTTCAACTTTGTCTTTTACCCAATTAACGGCATCACAAAAAAAACTCCATAATCCCATTTTTATATCCCCTTTATTTCAAGACTTTTTATTTTATTTTTTATAACATTTTCAAGCATTTGTGCTTCATTTTTTAAACCTGTTCCTTCCTGAACCAGCTGATCTTTTTCAATCAACATACAATTAATTCTCTCTTGCAAAGCTTCTGTACCAGCCTCAGCTAATGCTATCGAATTTTCCTGTTGCTCAAGCGCATTTTCTCCTAATGAAATCAATTTTTTTTCACATCTTATATACATCTTTTCAATATCATCCAGTTTTAATTTTCTATAATTTGCTATCAAATTCATTTCCAGTTTATTTTTCAACAAAGAAATCCCTGTCGCTGTCGACACCTCTTTCATATCCTCATTTGATATATCAAAAAGGTAAAATTTGCGTTTCTTAAGTACTTTTCCAGCAAAACTTTGTAAATCATTGTAATCATCGTCATTAAAGAAGTTAGAATCTTCTTTTTCTTCTTCTGATAAAGAATTCCATTTATTTATCAGTAATTCCATCTTTGCAGATGTCAGAATAACCCTATTTATAACTTGCCTTTTACTTCTGTATCTTTTTGCATTTACTAAATGTTCAATCCAATTGGAAACATATTTTTCACATTCTTCTTCACTGTTCAAATCTTTTTGAGTTCCCACAATATATGCTTTTCTGGTATCTGTACAATCCAATACTGTTGTGACGATCTCCAATCCTTCTGCAGTAAAAGGTCCTGGTTTTAACGCTACAAGGACTGCATCTGCCTTTTTTATGTATTTTTTTGTTATATCTGACCTATACTTAACCGGATCTTTAAGTCCCGGTGTATCAACAAATACAACTTCTTTCGGCATATTAAAAATGCTCTTGTCAATTCCTACTTCCACTTCCGATACAAATAAATGCTCTCTTGTACGTGACGAAGTATATTTCTTCACGGTTTCTTGTACTTCTTTTAGATTTGTGCATTTAACAGATAAATCCTCATGATTTACCCATTCCTTTTCCATTTTTATTATTACAGGATCATTTAATCTTGATATCAAACTATCTTTACCTGTCTTTTTACTGTATTTTGCACTTTTTTTCAGATTTGTCCATTGGTTTTTATTATGAAATTTTATATTTACATAATATCCATCTGCTGAACGAAATTTTGTAAGCGCTGCTGTCTCTGGATTCACCTCTACGGAAGCAACCTCTACACCAATCAACGCATTCATAAGGAATGATTTTCCTGCTTTCATAACTCCAACTACAGCTATCTGAAATTCCGCATCTTTACATTTATTCATAAGATTTCTGATATCCTGATCTAATTCTTTTGTATATCCTGGAATTTTTCCTATTCTTGCTAATTTTCTAACCCTTCTTAATTTTCTTTCTATTTTCCTAGCTGTCAAATCCCACACTATCTCTTCTGAAAAGGTTTGATCTTTCATAACTTTTGAAATTTCATTTAATATTTGTTTTGTTTCTTCACTTAAACCATCCGTTTTTAATGAATGAACATCGCCACAATACGGACACACTCTTTGCCAGTCAAATAATTCTCTATTGCATTTACGGCAATAGCGTTTTTCAATTTTTTCTATCTTATCAATCCTTTCATTTTGGGTCGAATTTTCCTCCTCCCACTTTTCATAAAACTTTACGAAAGCTTGTCTGTTCTTCATCACTATAGCTGTCACATCATTTTGATCTTCTTTTAATTCAGTATATAAATCATTCAGCTTATTATTTATCGCCACAAAGAGCCTTCTATTATTTGTACATTCAAGCATAACTCTATTAATAATCCCCTGTGCTGCATACAGTGCATTTGTATTATCTTGGAGTATTGCATTTTGCAGTTTTCGATTATTACCTGTTATATTTCCGATCAGCCGTTTAAACACACCCTGATTTTCAAGAACTTTTGTCCTGCTCTCCGATGAAGACAGTAATGTCGTACATTCTAAAGTTAATTCGCAAATTTCCTCCATATTATTTTTTGACTTATCCACTATCTGATTCACCAGCTGATTCACTTCATTTTTATTAATATCAACCAATGCAGCCGGTGATATAATATTTAATTCTTCACTCATATCTATTTCTCCCTTATTAATTTACGATAAATTTCCTCAAATCCATCCTTTTTCATTTTTCGTTTCATCTCTAAATTTTTCTCCAACAGCCTTTGTCTTTTCTGTTCAAATTCCAGGTCATTTTGCTGTGCCATTTTTAATAGTCTTTGATTTTCAACGGCCATTAAAATCATATCAATTAATGGCTGCATAACTTTTTTCGTATCTTCATATCCTAACTGTATACGCTTTTCCACTCCTTCTGGTGAAAAATCCATCGTTCCCGTTAAAGCAGTTCCTAAATCTTCTCGTGGTACAATTTCAATAATCGTACTTCCCGGAAACATTTCTTTATCAATAACCTCTTCCTGATTAAGATGTACTACAATAATATTTTCAACTCCGCTATCATAGACGGGACTAGCAGGAACATTATCTCCAACAACCGGAATTCCCCCATCACAATATTTTCTTCCATGAAATTCTTCATTCGGGAAAACCCAGGGAATAGCCGATGATGCCAAAAGTAATTTGGTGATTTCTTCATCAGAATATTCATTTAATACAAATCTCTCGACTTTCAAGCCCGGACAGCGAACACATGTAACCCAACATGGAATTTCTGATGAACGTATCATATTAAAATTTAGTCCTTCAGAAATAATTTCTGTCAATCCTTCTCTTGAAAACATATAATCTTTTCTCGTCTTACTCAATATACCTTGTATAATTTTATCCGTCCATCCAATTCCTCCATAGGAAAAATTATCCATGCCTCCCTTTCCCAAATACGGCATCGGTAATTTTCTATTCACCCCTGTTGAAATAAGCCATCTTATTATATCTTCAAAAGTAATCTTTTTCGGTGTTAAGATTTTACTTTGATTTATATCCATCCATATATTTTCTGCTGATTCATAACTGTTTCCAACAAACAATGCAGCATTCAATGCTCCCACCGATGTTCCTGAAACACATCTGATATATTGATCTAGTCCTTGCTCATGAAGATATTTCCACACACCAATTTCATATGAGCCTTTTCCTCCCCCACCTGCAAACACTAATCCAATTCCCTTTATTCTTTTTCCCTTGTCAAACATTTCCTATATATTTCTCCCCTGTATGTACAATTCTTTTTCGTTAATACAAAACGAAAGATTTACTTCAAATAATTTCTTTCGTTGCATTTCATTCAATGCTTCAAATTTAAAAACCGGGATTATCTTGATCCCCATTTTTCTAATTTTTATATTAACAACTCGATAATCTTTCATCTTGTATTTTTCAAATGATTCACAATTAATATATAACACCCTAAATCCCTGTATACATTCTAAATTATTATAAGACATACCATGTTCTTCTAAAATTTTCTTTAATTTTTCCGACAGAGTCTTTGGTGCCTCTTCCCGTTCCTTTTTATCCACATAGTTTAAATCATCAAGCAAACTATTAATTACTAACATCTTTAAAATATTTTCCATTGAATCTAAACGTTCTGAAATCATTTCCATACAATTCTTATCTTCCATATTCGCATACCTTCCTATTTTCACTTATACGCTAATAATACAAAATCAGTATGACAAATACTGTCATTCTTCTTTTACTTACATATAAAAAACGCACTACCACAAGGTAATGCGTTCTCCATCCTTCATCCTATTCTCTTCACTTGTTCCATCAGCAAATACTTCCCCAAACTGTCCCACTATCTTCTTCCTCGTTTTCAAAACCTATGAAATAATTATACATTTTCTGATAATTCCAGTCAATCTTTCCACAAATTCTTTTCACAGATTTCTTATTTTTCTTATTGTCGGAATTTTACTTTATTTTTATCAACTCATCTCTTATCTTTTTATTACTTTTCGGAACGCAGCTGATAATCAATTTTTCTATCATTTTCTCAATTTCTTTTTTATCTGTTCCCTGGCTTTTCATCAACATTTTACATATTTCTGTAATCTCTTCATCTCTCAGATTCCGTTTCTGTACGGTTTCTAAGCGATAGCCTTTATTAACTCTGTCATAAATCACATTATTCATGCAGCCACTGCTGACCGCTTCAAACTCCAGATAGTTCCGGATGTCATCAATGTCACGTTGGATACTACGTTCATTAACTCCGTATTCATTTGCCTCCGCCGCTTTATTTACAATATAGCCATTCAATAGCTTCGTATATATCCCAAGTACACGCTCGATTTTGCCATTCTTGTATTCTACTTCTACCATTTTGTTCCTCCCGTATTGGCTCATACTATCGCTATTATACGTTTCACAAATGTCAGAAACTGTCTCTCTGCAAAAACTTTTTCCATAAAATTACATTTTTATCTACAGAACCTGCTATTTGCAAACGCATCCGCAAGGAATTGCCGGCAGTAATCCCCGACAGTAATTCCTGTAGGTGACAGTTTCTTTCGAACGTATGGCGAAAAAACCGTGCCCCTCTCTACACAGTCTCTCACATACAAACTAAATTTCAAAACTTCTGCCTACAATATCACAACACCGAATTTATTCAAATCTCTGGATGAGTATCACGTATATCTGTCGGCATCCTGCAATACACTGAATATTTCACTTGAGGCCTGATACAGTGCCAAATCTGTGCATATGCGTTTCCCCAACTCCGGACCACCCATCCATGATATTTTATGCTTATTTTACAGAACCTGCCCGAAGTCTGTTTTTTTCTTACAAATTTTCATACTGTATAATCTTCTATTGTACCAATCGGATATGCCACATTTTTATCAAACAAGGTGACAAGTTGGAAGCATGCCCTAAAAGAACCTATGTCAGCAGCATTACCTCCATCATGGGTCAATCTCCCGCCTGGATGCCGGATATCCTGATCCGAGGCGATAGCTACGAGACTAAATTTTATAAAAAAGATTAAAAAATTAGCGGCTTCCGGTTCATCGCCAGAAGCCGTTTGTATTTTAGGATTAATTTAATTGAATATCCTTTGCATAAGAGTATGATATAATTTCGCCCTTCTTTGTAGAGCTATATCCTTTCTCTTTATAAGAATACTTCGAAATATCAACAGAGCCAAAATC
>ERZ894180.1431-NODE-1431-length-14476-cov-9.035157_pt1 | contig 14476 bp, 12 predicted proteins | sample MGYA00380278_ERZ894180 | MGnify/ENA primary metagenome ERZ894180 (study PRJEB32331, sample SAMN06328450) | human gut metagenome | biome: human gut microbiome; feature: stool | host: Homo sapiens | collected 2013-02-24 ...
ATCTGATGGATTCCAGCATCCGTTCCTGCGCCGACGTGGGAACCGGGATGCAGGATGAGCACGTCGCTGCCCATCGCTTCTGTCCGCTCAATTTCCTTTGCGAGAAATTCAACCGCGAGGGAAAAGACCTCCGGTTTTACGGTATTGGCGAGATTGATGATATAAGGGGCGTGGACGACGAAGCGGGTAATATTGTTCTGGCGCATCCGTTCCTGTGCCTGTGGGATGCAGAGCTCATCCACCGGTTTACGTCGGGTGTTCTGCGGCGCGCCGGTATAAAGCATAAAGGTATTGGCTCCGTAGGAAAGCGCTTCCTGGACGGAACCGTCCATCATAGATGTTCCGCTCATGCCCACATGGGAGCCGATCAGGAGCGGTTGGCAAGCTGTTTTGCCAGAGGGTTTACAAAGTGGATTCATAGGTTCTCCATTTCTGTAAAGATTTTTAAACGAGTGTGTAGTTTGACCGACGGATATCAGTATCATCGATATATTGTAGCATGAGTACAGAGTGGGAGAAAGTACAAAAAGGAGAATTTCAATGTCATCGCAGCAGCTGCAGTTTTATGAACAGAAAATTATCAGCGATAAAGAGTTTCCAATCGAAGTATTTATGAACCAGGTTCAGGACAAATGCCAGTATTTCCACACACACTGGCATGAGCACATTGAGCTGCATTACGTTGTACATGGGGAGACGGATATTTTGCTCAATCAGACCAGGTATACCTTTCGACAAGGCGATCTTGCTGTCATTAACAGCAATGTCCTGCATGCCGGTTTTTGCAACGGAACCCCGGTAGAGGTGCTGGTTGTTATTTTTGAGCTGGACGAGCTGTCTGCGCAGGTAGCGGAAAAAAATATTTTGTTTCAGCCAATGATCTGTGCAGATACAAAGATACAGGAGCTCATGAGCCTGATCTATCAGGAACAGAATGAAAGAAGCCTTGGCTGGAAGCTTGCCTGTAAGGGAGCATTGCTGCAGCTGATCGCTTATCTGGTGCGCCGCTACGCAGAACAGATGCTGACGGATAAAGAGAGCTTAAAGCGTCGGAAAAATCTGGAGCGCCTGAACACGGTTGTCCATTATATTGAGGAAAATTATACGGACAGCATATCAAATGCACAGCTGGCTGAACTGATCCATGTCAGCGAAGACAGGTTTAACCATCTGTTTCGGGAGAGTATGGGGATGGCGCCGCTGCAGTATATGAATGAGGTGCGTTTAAAGAAAGCCATGCATCTGTTAAAAAGCGGAAATTATTCTGCGGCAGAGGTTGCGGATGCGGTCGGATTTTCGGATTACAATCATTTCGGAAGATTGTTCCGGCGGTATTATCAATGTACACCGATGGAAGCGGTGCGGGAATCCGAGGGCAAGAGTGCAAAGCGTCCGGGTAGAAGTGAAGGAATCAAAACCTTCGAAATCGGATCCATAAAAAAAGAAGATCCAGTGGATGTAAAATCGGAAAAAGAAAAGAAGAAATAGCAGAATCGTATGAGAGAGTAGCAAAGGAGGTCTATCTTTCTTTCGTTTTATTCATTAAAATGTGTAGCATAGAAACAAAATAAAAACAGTGATTGTTGGAAATGAATACAAAATGACGAATCTGATCAATGCTAAAGGAGGAAAATGCACATGAAATTAGGAGTATTGACGGTTGCCTTGGGCGATATGTCCCTGGATGCGGCATGTAAATTTTTGTCTGAACAGGGCGTACAGATGGTGGAGATCGGTTGCGGCGGCTTCCCTGGAACGGCGCACTGCAACGCGGCAGAGCTTCTGGCGGATGAAAATAAGCAGAAAGAGTTTTTAGACACAATTCACAAATATGGCTTGGAGATCAGTGCACTGAGTGCACACGGGAATGCAGTCCATCCTGATAAAGCGATTGCAAAGAAATTCGATGAGGATCTGACCAATGCGATCCTGTTGGCAGAAAAGCTTGGTGTTCCGGTTGTAAATACGTTTTCCGGTTGCCCTGGCGGATCTCCGGAGGACAAGACTCCCAACTGGGTTACCTGTCCTTGGCCGGATGATTTTTCCGAGATTCTGGAATATCAGTGGAACGATGTTCTGATTCCTTACTGGAAAGAAAAGGTTGCTTTTGCAAAAGCGCATAACGTACATAAAATCGCACTGGAGCTGCATCCCGGCTTCTGCGTATACAATACAAGAAGTCTGTTAAAGCTGCGTGAGGCAGTTGGTCCGGAAATCGGCGCGAACCTGGATCCCAGCCACCTGATCTGGCAGGGAATGGATTTGATCGCAGTAATCAGAGAGCTTGGCAAGGCAAATGCGATTTTCCATTTCCATGCAAAAGACACCAAAGTGGATGCAATCAACACTGCAGTAAACGGCGTACTGGATACTCAGCATTACAGCGAAGAACTGACCCGTTCCTGGATCTTCCGCTCTGTTGGTTACGGTCATGGCGAAGATTACTGGAAAGCGATCGCTTCCGAACTTCGTCTTGCAGGTTATGACTATGCGATCAGCATCGAGCATGAAGACAGCCTGATGTCTGGTAAGGAAGGACTGTTAAAGGCAATCGGATGCCTGAAGAATTCCCTGATCTTTGAGGACAGAGGAAATATGTATTGGGCATAACATGGAACTTCCGTCGGAAGTTCCAGCGAGTTACTGCGTAACCCGGCGTGTTTGCGAAAACAGTTCCGGATGGTTTTACCGAGTTGCTTTTGCAACTCGGCATATAGGCAGGGACGCAGAAGCGTCCTGCTGCGACAGAACAGAAAAGAGGAAAAGACATGAAACATAGACTTGCGATGGTCGGCTTTGGCGGAATGGCAGGCTGGCATTATGATTTGATTCAGAGAATTGACGACCTGGAAGTTGCAGGTATCTGGGATATTAAGGAAGAACGCAGAACCTATGCAGAAGGCAAGGGCATCCATGTATATAAAAGCGAAGAAGATCTGATGGCAGATCCGACTGTTGATATCGTACTGGTAGCAACTCCGAATGATGTTCATAAAGGTGTTGTCATTCGTGCCATGGAAGCTGGCAAGAACGCCGTTTCCGAGAAGCCTGTAACTCTTTGCTCTGCGGATCTTGCAGAAATGCGCGCGGCTGCGGAAAAGACCGGCAAATTCTTTACCGTACATCAGAATCGTCGTTGGGATGAAGATTTCCTGACGGTAAAGAATATCATGGCAGAAGGCAAGCTGGGCGAGATTTTCAGAATTGAATCCAGAGTACACGGTTCCAGAGGTATCCCCGGTGACTGGAGACAGGAAAAAGAGCATGGCGGCGGCATGGTGCTTGACTGGGGCGTACATCTTCTGGATCAGGCGCTGTTATTATATCCCGGTGTGAAGTTAAACACTGTTTATGCAACTCTGACCAACGTAACCAACCAGCTGGTTGACGACGGCTTTTCTGCAGACCTCGGGTTTGAAAACGGAGTGCATGTGCTGGTTGAGGTTGGCACGAGCAACTTTGTATCCCTGCCTCGCTGGTATGTATTAGGCGCTGACGGAACGGCTGTCATCCAGGATTTCGGCAGAGACGGCAAGATGGTATGTGCAACCGGCGTCAATGAAGGTGATGTTGTTCCGGTCATCACGGCAGCAGGCCTGACAAAGACCATGGCTCCGAGAAGAGAGGATACCATCCGCACAGAGGATCTGCCTTGGGCAGATAGTGACATCCGCGATTTCTACCGCAATGTAATGGCAGTGATCGAAGGAAAAGCAGAGAGCAGGATCAAGCTGGATGAGGTTGCAAGAGTTATGCGCCTGATGGAAGCAATTTTCGAATCTGCAGAAAAGAAACAGGTTATCAAATTCGAAGCCTGAAAACAGGGGAACAGTCGGAGTGCCTGCAAAATGGGCGTTCCGACAGCATAGATAGAAGGAGAGGGATCCATGAGCAAAACATTACCGATTGCAGTACAGGTTTATTCGGTAAGGGAAGAGGCGGAGCGTGATTTTGCCGGCACAATGAAAAAGCTGGGTGAGATGGGCTACGACGGTGTAGAACTGGCAGGATTATATGGAAAAAGTGCAGAAGAGATCCGTGACAGCATAAAAGCGGCAGGACTGACTGCGATCAGTGCACATGTTTCCTATGACGAGCTGGCTGGAGATTTGGAAAAGACTCTGCAGGACTATGAAACCATCGGCTGCCGCTATATCGTAATTCCCTGGCTGGGGGAAGACCGCAGATTTGGAGCAGCTTTATATGAGGAAACAATAAAGGGAATCCCGGTGATTTCAGAGGGCTGTAAAAAACACGGCATGACGCTTCTGTATCACAATCACGATTTTGAATTTGCAAAGACACCGGACGGTACCTATGCGCTGGATCAGCTGTATGCAGAGGTTCCTGCGGATGTGCTGGGTGCAGAGCCGGACACCTGCTGGATCAAGGTTGGCGGACCGGATCCCAGCGAATGGTTGAAAAAATACAGCGGACGCTGCCCGCTGGTACATGTAAAGGATTTTCGGCGCAAAGCAGATGGCGTAGATCTGCTGGCACTGGGCGAAGGAGAACAGGATTTTCCGACTCTGGTAAAGACCGCAAAAGAGTGCGGTGCACAGTGGCTGGTTATTGAACAGGATGATCATCCCTACGGGACACCCATGGGAGATATGAAAAAAAGCCTTAATTATTTAAAAGAACTTGGAAAGGAGTCTGACATGACAAAAATTATTAAAGCAGGCGTAGTAGGCTGCGGCGGAATTGCAAACGGAAAGCATTTTCCCGCAATCAAGAAAAACGGAAAGATCGAGCTGGTTGCATTTTGTGACCTGATCAAAGAGCGGGCGGAGAAAGCAAAAGAAGAATACGGCACACCCGACGCAAGAGTTTATACCGATTATACAGAGCTGGTGAAAGAGGATGTGGACGTTGTCTACGTTCTGACTCCCAATAACGCACATGCACCGGTCAGCATTGCAGCAATGAAAGCCGGCAAGCACGTTATGTGTGAAAAGCCTATGGCAAAGACCTATGCAGAGGCAAAGGAAATGGTAAAAACCGCAAAAGAGACAGGTAAGATCCTGACCATCGGCTACCAGAACCGTTATCGTGCAGATTCCCAGTATTTAAAGAGTGCCTGCGAAGCAGACGAGCTGGGTGAGATTTACTATGCAAAGGCTCATGCGATTCGCAGAAGAGCCGTTCCGACCTGGGGCGTATTTATTGATGAAGAAAAGCAGGGCGGCGGTCCCCTGATCGATATCGGTACTCATGCACTTGACCTGACACTGTGGATGATGAACAACTACGAGCCCGCAAGCGTAACCGGTTCTACCTACCGTAAGCTGGCAGACCAGACTCAGACCGGCAATGCTTGGGGAGACTGGGATCCTAAGAAGTTCACTGTAGAAGATTCTGCATTCGGCTTCATCAAGATGAAGAATGGCGCGACCATCGTTCTGGAAGCTTCCTGGGCATTAAATTCGTTGGATGTAGATGAAGCAAAGACCAGCCTGTGCGGTACCAAAGCAGGCGCTGATATGAAGGATGGCCTTCGCATCAACCGCGTACATCACGGACGTCAGTGTGTAGAAAAACCCGACTTAGGTGCAGGCGGTGTTGCTTTCTACGATGGCACAGAAGAAAAACCCGCAGATATCGAAGCAGAAGTTTTCTACAATGCAGTAACCAAGGGCACTCCTCTGACTGTAGAACCGGAGCAGGCTCTGGTTGTTACACAGCTGCTGGAAGCAATTTATGAATCTGCAAAGACTGGCAAGACCATTTACTTTGACTGATTCTGGAAGTAAACAATAGAATGCACGCTCCGCGAACATTCTATTGTCATGAATAATAGAATGCACGCTCTGCAAGCATTCTATTGTCATGAATAAAAATGTAGATCCTGCCCGGTTGCAAGACGGTCGGGCAGGATTTTTGGGGAAAAGGAATTACCAGGCTGTATTAGAAGGTCTGACTGGTGGATTCCTGAATAAAAAGGAGAACTGGATATGACATTGGGGATGATTAGCTGGATCCGTGAAGAGGATTTTCAGCGGGTAAAAGCAAAAGGACTGTCCTTCGTAGAACTGGATGTTAATGACAGAGTGAAGGAATTTTTGGATGCATTGAGCAGACAAAGGAATATAGCAAAAAGTACGATCTTCCGGTAGCGGCCATCGGACGTTGGGGAAGTGCCAGAATCGATGAAAACGGCATCCGTGAGGAAGAGCTTGCAATAGAATACAGCCTGATCGATGCGGCAGCAGAGCTTGGCACTGGCATTTATATCACCGGCTGCAACTATGTAGACAGCCTTTCTTATTATGAAAACTGCTCCTTTGCCATTGCATATTTTGAAAAGCTCATCGCATACGGCAAAGAAAAGAATATAAAAATTGCAACCTACAACTGCCGCTGGAATAACTTTGTGTGCAATGCGGAAGCATATAAGATCATTCATGGTTATTTAAAAGACCTGTATATCAAGTATGATACCTCCCATTGCATCAATGCAGGCGGCGATTATCTGCAGGAGACAAGAGACTGGGGCAAGAGATTTATACATGTGCACTTAAAGGGCGCTGTAAAAATCGAAGGCAAGGTATATGACAACCCGCCCGCAGGCATGGATCAGACCGATTGGACCTCCTTTATGGGTATTCTGTACGGCTTGGGGTATGACGGCGGCCTGAGCATCGAGCCGGAATCTGCATACTGGCATGGTGAGCTTTCCGACAGAGGCGTTGATTACACAATCCGGTATTTCAGAAATATGATGATTTAAGTACAAACAATAAAATGCACGCTCTGCGAGCATTCTATTGTCATGAACAAAAGGTTCTAAACTTTACTTAAGGATATGCTGTTGATAAAATAAATTCAAGCGACAGTTGATAAACAGTTTTACTATGTTTGATGGAGGAGAAAAATTTATGAAAATCAAAAAAGTACTGGCAATGTGCCTGATAAGCGCAATGGTGCTGGGGTCCTTCGCAGGGTGCGGCAAGGACGAGGGCGAAAGCACAGTCAGCGTGAATCAGGAGGATCCTGCATGGAAGGAAGCCATGACCACGCCCTATGGGAAATATCCGGAAACAGTGAACTACACCCTGGGGAAGACGGTAACGAATTTTGACGTGCTGGATGGGACGAAATATGAGGGCGATGACGATGAAAACAATGCATGGACCAGATATCTGAAGGAGAAGCTGAACGTACAGAACACGAACCTGTTCGAGGCGAATGACGGGGATGACTATGAGCAGAAGGTGTCCATGGCCATCGTCAGCGGCGAGATACCGGATATCATGGGGGTGGGAGATTACGATACATTAAAGCAGTTGTATGAGAACGACCTGATTGCGGACCTGACAGAGGTCTATGAAAACTGCGCCAGCGACAAAATCAAGGAGATCTATGATTCCTATGACGGCGTGTGCCTGAAGACAGCCATGTTCGACGGAAAGCTGATGGGACTGCCTACCACGGAAATCTCCCACGGGCCTGGGATCCTGTGGCTGAGAAAAGACTGGATGGACAAATGCGGCCTGGAAGAGCCCAAGACCATGGAGGACATCTATAATATCCTGGAGCAGTTCCTGGTACAGGATCCCGGCGGGAACGGCGAGGGCAAGACAGTGGGCCTTGTAATCGATCCGGAGATAGCAGGCGATTCCGGCGGAAGCTATATGGCCAACAATATCTTCACCCTGTATGGGGCATTTCCGAAGCAGTGGATTGATGACGGAAGCGGCAATGCCATCTACGGCTCCGTGCAGCCTGAAATGAAAGGTGCCCTTGAACAGCTTTCCAAGATGTACAATGAGGGGTTGATTGACAAACAGTTCGTCACCAGGACCGGCGATGACAGAAAGGGTCTTCTCAACAGCGGGAAGAGCGGCGCCTTTTTCGGCAACTGGTGGGGTGCATGGGAAGTGGCTGACAGCATGACTTTGAACAAAGAGGCAAGGTGGGAGCCTTACATCTGCCCTGTGGGTGCTGATGGGAAAGTGACCATGTTCACGGGCAATCCCAACAGCGGTTATGTGGTGGTGAGAAAGGGCTTCGAACATCCGGAGCTGATTGTGAAGCTGGCAAACATGCAGTTCGATTATTCCCGTTATGAGGAAAAGGATGACGAGGCCTATAAGGAGCTGGCAGATTACAGCGAGCTGAACGCGGGCGGAACCATACTTGACATGAACATTGACTATTATGATGCCTTCCCCAGGAGCAGCAAGAAGGTGGTGGATGCGCTGGAGAGCGGAGATACCAGTCCGTTGAACCGTCATGACATGGGTACATACGTGAACAGCAAGAAATATCTGGACAGCCTTGCCAATGGGGAAGAATCCACATCAGCCGGATGGGCTTCCTACAATTCCATGGCAGCCGCGAGCCTTGTGGCCGAGACGGAAGTCAATAAAGTGACCCCTGTGTTCTTTGGGAGCACTAAGTCCATGCCATTGAAGTGGCCCACCCTGGACAAGATGGAGCAGGAAATGCTGTTAAAGATAATAACAGGCGAGAAGCCCGTGGACTACTTTGACGAATTCGTGACAGAGTGGAACAAGACAGGCGGTGAACAGATTACTGAGGAAGTGAACCAGGCTATCAAACAATAAGAAGGAGCGATCAGGCATGAAGCGTAAAAAAGACCAAATGGCTTTGCATCTTATGATGCTCCCGGGTATGATCTTGCTGGCAATATTCTCGTTTACACCAATGTTTGGAATCATCATGGCATTCCAAAACTACATGCCTGCCAGGGGGATCGCGAAATCCCCCTGGGTAGGCATGGACAACTTTATATTCATGTTCCAGATGCCGGACAGCAAGCAGATTTTCATCAATACCATCACGATTGCGGTGGGAAAGATCATCCTGAGCACCTTCGTGACGATTGTTTTCGCGCTGCTGCTGAATGAAATCAAGAACAAGTTCATGAAGAGAAGCATCCAGACCATCGTGTATCTGCCCAACTTCCTTTCCTGGGTCATTCTGGCGACGGTTGTGGTCAATATCTTTTCCTACGAGGGGCCGATCAATGCAGTCCTTGAAATGCTGGGGATCGAACCGATTCTGTTCATGGCCAGCAATAAATGGTTCCGCTCTGTCCTGATCGTGACGGATGTCTGGAAGGGCTTCGGATATGGGGCCATCATTTACCTGGCGGCCTTATCGGGAATCGACCCGGGATTGTATGAAGCGGCAGCCATCGATGGCGCCAACCGGTTCAAGCGGGTATGGCATATCACTTTGCCCGGAATCCTGCCTACGATAATGCTGGTGACCATCATGAACCTTCCCAATGTGCTGAACGCCGGCTTTGACCAGATATTCAACCTGTACAACCCTCTGGTCATGGAGACGGCGGACATCATCGATACCTGGGTGTACCGGGTAGGCCTGGTGGAAAGGCAGTACAGCCTTGGTACCGCAGTGGGGCTGTTGCGCTCGATCGTGGGAATCATTTTGATGCTGTCAGCCAACAAAATCGCGCAAAAAGTGACAGATTACAGGATCTTTTAGGAGGGGCGGAATGATTGAAAAGAGAACCTTTGGTGGCATTGTCGCCGATATCATCATATGGATCATAGTGGGAGCGCTGGCACTGTCCTGCCTGATGCCCCTGATGAATATAGTCGCCATATCCCTGAGCGACAACGCCGCAGTGTCAGCCAACCTGGTGAATATATTCCCGATTGGCTTCAATATAAGTTCCTATCAGGAAATCATGGGAGATAAGCAGTTCTGGCGTTCCTTTGGCATCTCTGTCTTAAGAGTGGTCCTGGGATTGTCTGTCAATATAACGCTGCTTGTGCTGACAGCCTATCCGCTGTCCAAGAGCCCCAAGTTCTTCACCGGACAGAAGGTATATATGTCCTTAATCCTGTTCGCCATGCTGTTTTCCGGCGGCCTGATTCCCACCTTTATGGTGGTGAATTCACTGAAGCTGAACAATACGATCTGGGCGCTGATATTGCCGGGAGCCGTGCCGCTGGGGAATGTGATTCTGCTGATGAACGCCTTCCGGGGAGTGCCCAAATCATTGGAGGAGGCCGCCATGATTGATGGGGGGTCCCAGTGGGTGATTTTGCTGAAAGTATTCCTGCCGGTGGTAAAGCCCACTCTGGCAGCAGTCACGCTGTTTACCATAGTGGGGCACTGGAACGACTATTTCTCAGCTTTGGTCTACATTACCGATACGGCGAACTATCCCTTGCAGACATATATTCAGCAGCTGAACGTGGATATTACGGAGGTGACCGATCCTGACAAACTGGAGCAGCTTGCGCGCATTTCCAGTAGGACGCTGAACTCGGCAAAGATTGTGGTATCTACCATTCCGCTTCTGATGATTTATCCCTTTATGCAGAAATATTTCGTGTCAGGCATTGTGGTGGGATCTGTCAAAGAGTAGAGAAAAACAGGAGGTGTTTTAATAAAAGAATGGATTTTACAGGCGTATATCATAAAGCATCGGAACAGATGTGTTATCCCTTAAATGAGGATGAACTGATTGTGAATCTAAAAACAGGATATGATGTGAAACGTGTCTTTATCTATTATGGCGATCCCTTTGAAGCGGGAATCCTGGGCGGAAAAGAGCAGTGGGCAGGAAAAAAAGAAGAGATTTGTTTCAAGAAGCATCTGAGGCATCATCTGTGGTGGACTACCACATTGACACCCAGGTTCAAGCGGTGCAAGTATTATTTTGAGCTTCATACGGAGGAGGAGACATGGTATTATTTCGAGAACGGATTCCTTAGCGAAGAGCAGATTGGAATGGAGGGCAGGATGCTGCAATGCTTCGTCATGCCCTGGATGAACCCTGCCGATGTGAACAGTACGCCTGACTGGGTAAACGATACGGTATGGTACCAGATCTTCCCGGACCGGTTCTGCAACGGGACACCTGAGAAAAACGGCGCGGATATCGAAAAATGGCGCACGGGGCCTGTCTCCAACGCAGAGAGGTTCGGCGGAAACCTGGAAGGGATCCGAAAGAAGCTTCCCTATTTACATGACCTGGGGATATCGGGTATTTACCTGAACCCTATTATGGAAGCGGAGTCCACCCACAAATACGATACAAGGGATTACACGAAGATCGACCCGCAGTTTGGCACCAATGAGGAGTTTGCCCGGCTGGTAAAGGAAGCCCATGCCCATGGAATCCGCATCATGGTGGATGCCGTCTTCAACCACTGCGGCAGGAGCTTTGGCCCATGGGCGGACGTGGTGGAGAAAAAGAGCGGATCTCCCTATGCCGACTGGTTCATGATACAGGACTGGGATGCCTTTGAGAGGCATGGGGATACCAGGGACGGGAGATTCTATTCCTTTGCCTTTACGGACAGGATGCCGAAGCTGAATACCAACAATCCGGAAGTAATCCGATATTTCTGCCAGGTCTGTAAGAGATGGATCAGGGAATTCGACATCGACGGCATCCGGTTCGACGTGGGAAATGAGGTGTCCCACCGTTTCCTGAAGGAGCTCAGGAGACAATTGAAGAGCGTGAAGCCGGATCTCTATCTGCTGGGCGAAATCTGGCATGATGCCAGTCAGTGGCTGGGGGGAGATGAATACGATTCGGTGATGAACTATCCGCTGACCAGCGGGATCCAGGATTTTTTCCTGGATCAGGCAGCAGAGAAGGATGAATTTGAGTATATGGTGAACCGCTGCTATACCATGTACATGCAGCAGAATAATAATGTGATTTTCAACTTGTTGGATTCCCACGATACGGAAAGGCTTATGAACCGATGCCAGGATTTGGATATCTTTTACCAACAACTTGCAATTTTGTTCACCATGCCGGGCAGTCCTTGTATTTATTATGGGACGGAAATTGCCTTAGAGGGCGCCCATGATCCGGACTGCCGCAGATGCATGCCCTGGGACGAGATTGATTCTGCCGAAAATCAGAAAAAAATCGAATTAATGAAATCGCTAATCCGTATGCGTATACAGGAAGATGCCTGCAGAAGCCTGTACTTTGACTTTCCGCATAAGTATTCCCAGAAGCGATGTGTGGAATACAGAAAGCTGAATCTGGATGGAAAATGGATAGAAGTGTTGCTGAACTGTGGCAGCGAGCCGATTGAGATACAGGGCCAGGGGGAAATCCTTTTTGCCAGAAGATGCGAAGGGAACAGTCTGGATGTGCGGGGGACGTTGATCCGGCGGCTGCCATCTACGGTGTGATGAAGACAGTGCTTTTCATCCCCATCATCATCGGCTTGCCGGTGGCGATGGGGATGTTGTGTTCCAGTCCTCTCCAGACCGGGGCGACGTAGGACTGTCGTTTGGTGGATGTTGCCACGTTGGCTGGGATGGTGTTGAGCCGGACACTAGTGCGCTCTGTCCCCCATCAGATACCGCAGATAGCAGATGGCCGCGTTCGTCCAGAGCATATTGGCTACAATGCAGCCATAACCGCCTTGCTCACTATTGACTGGAAAGAGCCGCCGCAGGTCTCAGAGACGGACTACAGGCAGGAGATATTTGACTTCCTGAAAGAGGTGCAGATTTCCTTTACACAGAAGGAACAGATTTACAGGCTGGTAGAAAAGTATGGGAAAAATCCATTGATCATACAGGAACTGTCAGCGCTGGATTTAGGCCGGGAAGTTTATGAAGTTGTCAGCGTATTACTTTGGGCGTATGGAGCAAATGGGATGTAAGTATGGCAGATTAAGAAAGGAAGGGAAATACTGTGGCGTATTGTACGAAAACAGACTTAAGGAATCAGGTTATTTATTCCATATATGTGAGAAATTACAGTGAGGAAGGTACTTTCCTGGAAGTAGAAAAGGATTTGGACAGGATAAAGGGATTGGGGGTAGATATCATCTGGTTTCTGCCAATCTACCCCATAGGGCAGGAAAAGCGGAAAGGCATCCTTGGCTCACCCTATGCCATTGCCGATTACAGGAAAGTGAATCCGGAACTGGGTACAATGGATGACTTTAAGCATCTGGTGGAGGGAATCCGTACAAGGGGAATGAGGGTGATGCTGGATATTGTGTACAATCACACATCACCGGATTCGTGGCTCGCCAAAAACCATCCCGAATACTTTTACAAGACACCGGAAGGGGAGATGGGAAACCGGGTGGGGGACTGGGGAGATATTGTCGACCTGGATTATGGGAATAAGGAATTATGGGACTACCAGATTGATACGCTGAAAATGTGGGCCGGCATCGTAGACGGCTTCCGCTGTGATGTTGCGCCGCTTGTTTCCCTTGCGTTCTGGCTGAAAGCCCGGGAAGAAGTGGCAAGGGTCAATCCGGAATGTATCTGGCTCAGCGAATCTGTAGAACCGGAATTTATTGTGGACATGCGGGCAAAGGGAATGACGAACCTGTCCGATTCGGAGATATTTCAAGCCTTCGATATGTGTTATGATTATGATATTTTTAAATATTTCAGGCAGTACCTGAATGGGGAAGGTACGCTGGGAAGGTATGTGGAAGCAGTCAATATGCAGGAATACATTTACCCTGCCAATTATGTAAAGATGAGATACCTGGAAAATCATGATCAGGACAGGGCCAAAGAAATCATCCCGAAGGAATCGGCGCTCCGTAACTGGACGGCATTTCTTTATTTTCAGAAAGGGGCTACGCTTCTTTACGCCGGGCAGGAGAACCAAAATGAAACCAGGCCGGATCTGTTCAACAAGGACGTTATAAATTTGGATGGAAGCCGTGACATTTCAGATATGTTGAGGCAGCTCTATCAGATAAAAAAGCTTCCGGTTGTTGCGAAGAGCAGTTACCGTTTATCGGCTGATGAAGGTTTGGGCGCAGCCATCGGCGAGCATAAGGAGATACAGGGAAAGGGCAGGCTTTTGGGAATATTCAGCTTTGAAGGGAAATGCGGACAGGTAGAGGCAGGGATACAGGACGGAACTTACACAAATATGGTGAATGGAAAGGAGATTCGGATAGAAGACGGAAAAATTGATTTGAAAATGTGCCCGGTCATCATAAAAGAAAACGGAGAATGAGCCTATGAAAAGAGCATGTGGAACAAAAGGCCTTTGAAAATGTTCTTAGGATAAGAACGCCTTCAAAGGCTCTTTTTGTTGTATAACGGACTGCAGTCTGGAGGAAGATGCAGATGAAAAGCAAAGAAGCGATAGAGAGACATATCAAAGAGCTATTGTCAGAGATGACAGTGGAAGAAAAGCTGGATGAGCTGGATCCGAATATTATGGGGATCGATTGGGAAAAAATCGAAGAACCGATGCGCAGGGAATGCCTGGAAAAACTGGAAAAACGGCGGGCAGATGCAAGAGTTTATAATGCACTGCAGAAATATGCAAAAGAACAAACACGTCTGGGAATTCCGTTTTTGTTCCATGAGGAGGCCCTGCATGGGCTGCATCGCCGTGACGCAACGATCTTTCCACAGCAGCTGACTCTTGCCGGTGCTTTTGAACCGGCACTGTGTGAGGATATGGGGCGGATGGTTGCGGCAGAGACCCGCGCGAAAAATATACATGAGGTGC
>ERZ894180.1435-NODE-1435-length-14418-cov-19.551695_pt1 | contig 14418 bp, 14 predicted proteins | sample MGYA00380278_ERZ894180 | MGnify/ENA primary metagenome ERZ894180 (study PRJEB32331, sample SAMN06328450) | human gut metagenome | biome: human gut microbiome; feature: stool | host: Homo sapiens | collected 2013-02-24 ...
GAACACTTGCGCGGATTTGCGATGTCCCGTATCATAGACAGCCGTTGACGCCTCAGTTGCGTCATCACATGGCCGCCAGCGTAGCTCAGTTGGTAGAGCACCGCTCTCGTAAAGCGGGGGTCACCGGTTCGAGCCCGGTCGCTGGCTCCATTGAAATCAGCAGGTCAGAGGGTATAAATCCTCTGACCTGTTTTGTTTTCCAGCACCTCTGTTGCCCTCAGGAGGGGTGAAATGGGGGTGAAATATTTTTCTAAGGCAATTTTTCGGGAATTCTCGGATTCACATGTCCTTCATCTCTGGAAAGCGGTTTTCAACGCTTTCCACGGCCGAAGGGCTTTGCACCCTGCCCGTAGGCTGTGGGAAGGGTTGAAAACCGTGCTACATGTTTCCTGCTTTAGAATTGAGTCAGGACAGTATTACGGAGGTAACCATGGCAGGGTCTAAGGCAGATGCCGAGGCGTTCGCCAAGCGCTGGGCGGGCAGGGGCGACGAGACGCAGGAGGGCCGCTCCTACTGGATCGACCTGTTTCAGAACGTGCTGGGAGTCGAAGACGCAATCGAGCGTCTGAAGTTCGAGGTTCCCGTGCACACCGACTCCGGCTCGTCCCACGCGGGCTACATCGACGTCCTCATCCCCAGCGCCAGCGCGCTCGTGGAGATGAAGGGCAGAGGCATCGACCTCGACAAGAAGGAGGTCCGTCAGGGACGCGAGGTCACTCCCGCCGAGCAGGGCAGGGGCTACGCCGCCGGCTTGCCGCTCAACCAGCAGCCCCGCTACGTCATCGCTTGTAACTTCCGCGAGATCCGCGTGTACGACCGCAACGTCAACCCCTTGTGCACCGGTGACGAGTACCTGCGCCTCGAGCTGGAGGAACTCCCCAAGAACCTCCCCGCCCTCAAGTTTCTCAACGGGGGGGGGTCAGCTCCTAGGAGCGTCCAACGCGCCGTCTCCATCGAGGCGGGGCGCATCATGGGCCAGATCCACAACGAGATCGCGGGCCTGTACCACGACCCGGATAGCGAGGAGAGCCACCACGCGCTGTCGGTGCTCTGCACCCGCCTCATGTTCCTCATGTTCTGCGAGGACGCGGGCCTGATCGAACCCGGGCTCTTCCGAGATTACGTCGCCTCGGTCGACGGCACGCACCTGAGGAGCGCTCTCATCGAGCTCTTCGGCTGGCTCGACACCGACGACGAGGCCCGAAAGGCGGAGTACCCCAGCGAACTCCTCGCCCGCTTCCCCTACATGAACGGCGGCCTGTTCCGCGAGCGCATCCAGATACCTCAGCTGAACGATCAGGTGCACTACGAGATTCTGGTCTCGGGTTGTCAGGAGTTCGACTGGTCGGGCGTGGATCCCACGGTCTTCGGCTCCATTTTCGAGGGCGCGCTCAGCCACGACACGCGCCGGTCCGGCGGCATGCACTACACGAGCCCGGAGAACATCCACAAGGTCATCGACCCGCTGTTCCTAGACGGGCTGAAGGAAGAGCTCGACGAGATCCTCGCGAAGCAGAACCCGAGCGCCCGCACCCGAGCCCTGCGCGCCTACCACGACAAGCTGGGGAGACTCACGTTCCTCGACCCCGCGTGCGGGTCGGGCAACTTCCTCACCGAGACCTACGTGTGCCTGCGCAGGCTGGAGAACACGGTCCTCATGGAGCTGCAGCGCGGAGGGCAGTCCGAGATCTCGTTCGAGGAGGCGGAGGAGGAGAGCCCCGTCAAGGTGACGCTCGCCAACTTCCATGGCATCGAGGTAAACGACTTCGCCTGCTGCGTGGCGCGCACGGCGCTGTGGATCGCCGAGAAGCAGGCGGACATCAACACCGCCAAGGTTGTCAAGCGCGTCTACGACGAGCTGCCGCTCAAAGAGTACGGGACCATCATCCACGGCAACTCGCTACGCGTCGATTGGGCCGAAGCCGTACCCGCCGCCGATCTGGACTACATCGTCGGCAACCCGCCGTTCATCGGCTACTCGAACCTCAACGACGCCCAAAAGAGAGACCGAGCCGACATTTTCGGCAAGTCTGGCGGCGTCCTTGACTACGTGGCCTGCTGGTACAGGAAGGCCGCGGATTTTACGCGCGGATCGCACACGCGCTGCGCCTTCGTGTCCACCAATTCCATATGCCAAGGTCAGCAGGTCGAGCCGCTGTGGAGGCCTCTATTTGAGGACGGAGTCTCTATCGATTTTGCCCATAAGACTTTCGTCTGGAACTCCGAGGCTTCCGATAAGGCGAATGTGCACGTGGTTGTCGTTGGCTTTTCCCGGCAAGACAATGTTTCGCCATTGATATTCGATGCGCTAGGGGGGAGAAAGGCAAATCATATTAACGGATACCTCGCAGATGCTCCCAACGTATTTGTTGCAAAGAGCTCTCGCCCTGTATGCAACGTTCCGGGGATGTCCAGGGGCGGTGGTGCTGGCGACTGGGGATTCTTGACGCTCGATGAAGAGGAAGCCAGCCAGCTTCAGAGGGACTACCCGGAGATGCGGAAGTACATCAGGCCGTTTTCCATGGGCGCAGAATTCATTAAGGGCGTCCGGCGTTACTGCCTTTGGTTTGCGGGTGTGTCTGGGGTGGAGCTCAGTAAGCTACCATCTCGAATCAAGGATAGATTCGAAGAAGTTCGTTCTCGACGCGCCGCATCTCCTCGTGCCGGTACGCGCAAAAGAGCTGAGAAGCCTTGGGAATTCGATGAGCTGAAGGTGCCGCAGGAAGGGGCCTATCTGGCTGTTCCTCAAGTCTCATCCGGTAGGAGGAGGTATGTTCCAGTTGGCTACATAACTGATGGAACCATCCCGGGGAACAAGCTCTTCTTCGTTGAGGGTGCAGAAATATATGACTTCGGGATTATCGCAAGCCAATTTCACAACGCATGGATGAGGCAAGTTGCTGGACGATTGAAAAGCGACTATCAGTACTCGAACACCATTGTGTACAACAACTTCATTTGGCCGGAGCCCTCGGACAAAGTTAGAGAAGAGGTGGAACAGCGCGCACGGGCCGTATTGGATGTGCGCGAAGCGCAGCAAGGGGCGACGCTTGCCGAGATGTATAGCCCGGACAACGAAGCGTTCTTCCCTGACCTCATGCGCGCCCATCGCGAGCTCGACGCGGCTGTTGAAGCTGCCTACGGCGTCGATTTCAACGGCGACGAGGAGAAGATAGTCGCGCACCTGTTCAAGCTGTATGCAGAGAAGACTGGAGCGTAGCACCCGTGGCGAACTCGATTTACAACCCCATCACCCTTGAGGTTGGCAACGTCCTCAAGGACGTCATCACGGGAAAGATCGGCCTGCCCGACCTGCAGAGGCCGTTCGTGTGGAAGAACGACAAGGTTAGGGATCTTCTCGACTCCATGTTGAAGGGCTATCCCATCGGGTACGTGATGCTATGGGAGCCGCCTGCCGACGATGTGTCGAAGAAGTCGCAGATCGGTGACAACGAGAAGGTCTACGCCGTCCCCAAGGAGCTCGTTATCGATGGGCAGCAGCGCCTCACCGCCCTGCTCGCGGTTTTCTACGGCGTCGAGGTGAGGGACAGCTCGTTCGGCTCGCGGCCCATCAGAATCGCCTATAACCCGGTGACGGCTGAGTTCAAGGTGGCCGATGCATCGACTGATAGGGACCCGAGGTTCGTGTCGTGCGTTTCGGACGTGTTCGGGGCGAACCGGGAAAACGCGTTCAGCTCCTACAGACGCGCGTTCATCAAGGCGCTCAACGAGTCAAACGTGAAGAAGGGCGAGCCCGAGCTCGACGACCCCGCCGAGGACGCCATCGAGAGGGGCCTCACCGCCCTCCTCGGCCTCGAAAGGTACCTGTTGCCGGTCCTCAGGATAACCGCTGACGCCGACGAGGAGACCGTGTCCGACATATTCGTCCGCGTGAACTCTCAGGGACAGGCGTTGAAACAGGACGACTTCATCATGACGCTCCTGTCGGTGTATGAGCCAGCCATGAGGGAGCGCATCGAGCGCTTCTGCGCAGACAGCCGCATCCCCATGGGCGGCACTTCCTACAACCAACTCATCGCTGTCTCCCCGACCAGCGTCATCAGGACGGCGGTGGCGGTCGGTTTCAAGCGCGGCAGGCTTCGCTATGCCTATCAGATCCTGAGGGGCAAGGACCTCAAGACCAAGGAGACGAGCGCGCAGACCCGTGCCGAGAACTTCGAGCGCTTCGGCGTCGCCCTCGACCAGGTGCTCGATCTCAACAATTGGCACTCGTTCATCAACCTTCTGGGTGAGGCGGGCTACGTCGCGCCCAGCCAGATCAGCTCGGCGAATGCGCTGTTCTTCACCTACGCCTTCTATCTCATCGGCAAGCGCGAGTTCGGGATGAAGCACGGCGAGATCAGCCGCCTCATGCGCAGGTGGTTCTTCGCGTGCTCCATCACCTCGTATTACGTCGGGGGCTTCGAGACCGCCTTCGAGCGCCAGTTGACCGAGATCTCGCAATTGGGTGAGGCGGATGATTTCCAAAAGTACTTCGAGCGGTCGGTCGCCTCGCTCCTCACGGACGACTACTTCTCGATCACCCTGCCGAACGACCTCGACGCAAACGATGCCGTTGGCCCCACGTGGAACGGGTTCGTGGCGGCGCAAGTCGTCCTCGGCTGCAAGTCTCTGTTCGGCACGACCCCGCTCTCCCAACTTCTGCTGCCGAGCGCGTCGGGCACGAAGAAGGCGCTCGACAAACATCACCTATTCCCGGACAACTACCTCAAGTCCATTGGACAGAAAGAGAAGCGCAGCGCACGTGCGAACTTCGCTCTAGTGGACTACGGCACCAACATCGAGATCTCAGACGACTCCCCACTCGACTACGTGCCGAGGTTCAAGCAGAAGCTCGGATACGACGCCTACGAGCGCACCTGCGAGGAACACGCCCTCCCTATCGAGTTCGAGGGGCTTGACTACGAGCGCTTTCTCTATAGGAGGCGTATTCTCATGGCAAAGCTGATAAGGAGGGGCTTCGAGAGGCTTTAGCGTCTCTTCGGGCGCGCGATTCCTCCGCTGGGTTTCCCGACGAACCAGCGCCCGTCCTGACGCCATATCGTCTTGAGCTCGCCCGTGTGACCCATGAAGACGTCGAACCTCTCAACGAGGTTGCCGAACACCGCCCGCCCGTGCGTCACGTGGCGGGCGGTTGACCTTATTGGCCAGCTCCTTCCGTCGGGCCATATGAGCCTTTTGGGCACATCGACTTCGTCGTTGAGGCCCTTCGGCGGACACTCGACCCCCACGTAGACTCGGTCGCATTCGCGCGGTATCCCGCACGTGCCTGACAGGTCCCTTCCCTTGAACAACCCAATCACTTCCCTTCGGGGCGATTGTAGGCCTTCGTCCGGACGCGGCTGAGGCATGTGTGCCCGAAGGGGAGGCCGTGTCAGAGGCCGCACCCGGTGGAGCCTCCGCCCGCGCGCGTCAAGGGGCCGCACGGAACCCCGCACAAACCTGCGCTTCGCTTCGGTTGGTGGAGGTTGCCGTGCAGCTCCCTTGACCCGCGCGGGCTCCAGCTCGCGGCTTCAGGAAAGAAGCCATAGGCGCGGCAAGCAGCGCCTACGGCTTCTGCCTGCGAGGCGGAGAGGATTGGCCGACATGGCCGGAAAGGAGACCGATATGCAGGAGCTCATGCCGAAGGGGGTGGCGGAGACGGTGCCGCCGCTGTACGCGACCGAGCACGAGGACGACCCCGTCGCCCGCGTGAAGCTATTTAGCAGCGTGAGCGCGTGGACGTGGTACGTGACCGAGTACGACCCCGCCACGGGCGAGGCGTTCGGCCTCGTCGAGGGCTTCGCTGACGAATGGGGCTACTTCTCCATCCCCGAGATGGAGGCGGTGAACCGCTCGCGCGGCTTCAACGTGGTCGAGCGCGACGTGCTGTTCGAGCCCGTTCCTGTGAGCGAGGCCAGGCGTTAGGAACGGGTGGGCGGGGCCGATGCGGCCCCGCCCGTCACAGGGGAAGGGTGAATGGAAGTGAAGTTGGAAAAGAAGAGCGGCCGTTACGTCGTCTATGAGAGGGGCCTGCTCCACTCATACAGAAGCGTCTTGCGCGACGGCATCGCCTATGGGGAGAGCGACGACCCCGCCGAGGCCATGGGTCTGCTCGACGGCGTGCTCGCCTTCGGCCTCAGTGGGTTCGTCTACGACACGGAGCGCGACGCGGTCCGCGACCCGCTGCGCTCCGAGGGGTGGGTTGAGCTGTAGAGGTTTCGGGCATCGGGCCCCTCGCGGGCCCCGATGCCCGTTCCGGTTCGGATGCGGTGGTCCATTGCCGTTGTCCCACTCGCCTTGCGCGCGCTTCGCCGCCGTTGAACGTCGGCGAGCAGGATAAGGAACGCGGTTGCACGCGTCGGGCCGTCAGGCAAGCCTGCCGCCCGTCGGCGCTGGTAGACAGGCTACCAGCGCCGATTCACGCGTGTATACGCAAGCGCGGTAATCGCTGGATGCAGACTACGAACCCGTCGAAACCCATGGTGGGGTCAACTACATGCAATCTCGGCGTCGTCACATGAAACGCGGGTCGCCGACTCCGGAAATAGCAGCCGCTATCTCGCCGAAAGTCGCCTCGTCGTCGCCCTGCCATGTCCAGACCGGCGCGGGCCTGAGGTTCTTGACGGGGCGTTCGGGCCTCATCTGCGCGAGCTTCGCGGCATCCGCTTCGTCGCCCCCAAGCCCGATGAGGTCGCCGGCGAACGTCTTTGAAAGCGGGAGCGACGAGCAGGCGTAGACGTCGCCACGGTCGATGATGAGGTGTCCGGCGTGCCAATCCCACTTCGCAAGGTCCTCGGGGCGGAACAGGCGCGCCTCGTGGAGCGTGCGGGACTGGGTCGATGAGCCCGTGTTCGCGCCGCGCGTGCGCGAGTTCTGGACCGTCTCCACTGTGTAAGAGCCAAGCGCCTCGGAGTAGTGTTTGCATGTCTTGAGGTCGTTCGAGGCGAGGAAGAGGGTCGTGTCGAGGTTGTTGAAGATCGCGGGGGCCTCGCTGCGGTAGACGGATTCGATCTGGGAGCGGTCCTGCGCCACGAAGGCCATCCTGACGCCCGCCCCACGGACGATCGAGACGTGTTTCTGCATTCCGTCGATTTTGGGCAGCTGCGCGAACTCCTCGAAGAGGCAGTAGGCGGGATGGGGGAGACGACCGCCGCATTCCCTCTCCGCGACGCGGCGCAGGGTCTCCAGCGTTTGGGAAACGAAGGTGGCGACAAGGGCGTCGAGCGCGGTGCTCCCGCCGTTGAATTTGACGTAAAGGCACACGCGACCCTTGGCGAAGTCCTCGGAGCGGTAGTCGGAATTGGAGAGCATCGGGCTGACGGACGGGTCGGCGTAAGGGTCGAGCGCGGCGTTGAGGTTGGTCGCGAAGCCGCCGAACGTCTCTGCGGGGGCGAACGCCACGGCGGAGAGCTGCTGCCGCGCGCTCGAGCCGATGGGGAGCTCCTCGGTGATCTTCTGGAGGGTCTCTTGAGGCATGGACGCGAGCGCGGCGACGGTGGACAGGTTGCGACATTCGTCCGGAACCCTTTCGCTCGATGCGACGAACGCGCTGAGCCCGGAGAAGAGGATGCGCGCCGCGTTGGTCCAGATGGGCGAGGACTCATGGCGGTCGGGGATGAGCGTCGAGGCGAGGATGCGGATTTCGGCGGGCATCTCGTCGGGGCACCGGCCATTGACGCCCTTGGCGCAGTCTATGGCTGGCTGAAGGGGCAGCCATCCGTCGGAGGTCCTCGAATCGGAGAAGTCGATCATAACCACCTTTGCGCCGTTCTTTTCGGCGTGGCGCGCAGTGAGAGAATAAAGCTCGCCCTTGGGATCCAGGGTGAAGGTGGAGACGGGCGTCTCCGACTCGATGAGGGCGATTTGGGACGGTGCCAAGACCGAGGTCGTTTTTCCAGATCCGGTGCCGCCGACGATGAGCGCGTTTTGGATGGGCGCGATGAGAAGGCGGTTCCGGGAGGTTCCGATGCCGCCGACGACGAGACCGGGCTGGGACTTCGCCCCGCGCTTCCACACCTTGAATCGACGTTGGAGGGTGAGCGGCGAGCTGATGATGCGCGCGTTTCCGTACGAGCGGTCCGGGCTCGGCTTGGGGCCCGCCCAAGCGCCGTTGTGGAATCCACGGTAGCTCGACAGCGCGATGGTGGCTGCGAGGGCGATGGAGCCAGCGCTGAGGAGCAGCGCGAGGACGAAGTCCACATCGACGGGGCCGAGGCCGAAGGTGCTCGCAATGGAGTTGGCGTTTGCGGAAACGTCCTCGCGCAACGAGGGCCATGCCGCCGTCCAGAAGCCGAGGGCGGCGATGGCGAATCCCGTGAGCGCGATGGCGAAATCGGGCAATGGGCGGGGGAGCTTGTTGTAAGTCTTCATGACGTTCCTTTCCGTAAGGTGCTCGCCTTGCGAACCGTTTGGGTGTCTACGTGCTTGGGTGTCGGGTGCGTGCTTGCGGTGCGATGCTTCAGGAAACCGAAAATAACGACGCGGGCGAGGAGGCAGAGCATGCGCATCGACTGCCTGCCCGCCTGCTCGCTCAGGTCCTGTCGCCCTCGGGAGCTTGCGGGTCCCATTGCCGCCCTCGCGATGATGGAGGCAAGTCCCCTCAGCGCCCTAGGAACGCTCGGCGATATGCGGAGCAGGGCCTTAGCGCTCGGCAGGCGCTCGATGAGTGCGGTGTGGCGCTGCGACCACTTGCCGCTGCGGAGGGCGTCGAAGATGGAGTCCGACTCCTTCTCCCCGAGGAGCGAGGAGGCTTCCTCGACCAGCGCCCGCTCCCTGCGTCTCATTTCGGGGGAGAGCAAGGGCTCGGATTCCGCCTGCGCCTCGCGTTTGGTAAGGCGCTCGGTGGCAGGACCCTGCCTCGCCGCCGCGACGGCGGCGTTCCCGAGGCGCGTCCTCAGGTCGGATTCCGCTGCGGAGACGTGGGCCTCAAGGGCCGCCCCCTTGAGCCCCTTCAGCTCGGCGTGCCGCATGACCGCCTCCCTCCACTGGCTTTGCAGGGCTCGGGCATCGCGGTTTTCGCTTACGACGTGGGCGACCGCGGCGTCGACTTCATCGCGCGCGCCGGGATGCCTTCGGGCGAGGACGCCGTATTTGAGCGAGCCCGTGGCGGGGAGCGCGGCGGCAACCCTCTCCTTGAGGGCTGCGTCTTTGAGGACCGCCTCCTTGACGGCATCGACAAGCGCGTCTCTCGCCTCCGTGCGAAGCATGTTGACCGGCTCGCGAAGGGGCTTGAGGATTTGGCGGGCCAGCTCCTCGTTTGCCGCGACCATCTTCTCCTTCGGCAGGAGCCGGTTGAAGGCACCCGATTGGTCCCATGTCAGGATGTGGACGTGGCGGCTTGTCTGCGACACGTGCATGGCGCAGACGTACCGTATGTCCTCGGGCGCGATGACTCCGAGGGATTCGACGTACCTCGGCCACGCCGCGCGGACGGCGCGCTCCCACTGCTGCTTGGTCAGGAGGCCGAGGCGCTCGGCGTCTTCGTTCCTCACGCTGATGACGCTCGTGATGACTGCGGAGGAGGTTGCCAGCAGCTCGCGCTGTACCTTGATGCGCTCCGGAATGCCGCTGGCGTCGAAGAGCGCGTGGCCCGCGTTGCGCTCGGCGACCGAGCCGGGGCGGAACCCGATGTAGCCGAGCTGGGCCATGAGGGCGTTCTCGCGCTCCACGCGAAGGTCGTCCTCGGATTTCAGTTTCACGGCTCCCGGGCGGTTGGCGATGTAGAGCAGACGGGTCGCCCCGACGGCGGCGTGGGACGCCGTGCCCGCGAGGGCGACCCTGTTGTTGACGATGATCGACGAGCCCGTCACGGCGTGCCCGCCTTCGCCTCGAGGTAGGGGATGCCGGACTGGACCTCCCCGCCGATGCGGGAGTAGTGCGACCATAGCTCCTCGCCGGGGGTGTCGTGCCAAGCGGGGATGATGGCGCGCGACACGTCGGTGAGCAGCGCCTGCGTGGCGATGCTCGCCTTGGTCCCACGGCTCGCGACCTTGGCGACCCTGTTCTCAAGGCGATCGGAGCTTTCCTCCATCTCAGCGCGAAGGAGGTTGAACTCCGCCTCGATCACGTCGCGGATGAGGCCACCCACGGGGGTGGCGAACACTGAGAGGGATTCGCAGGCGAGTCCCTTCTCAAGCAGGTCGCGGATGGCGTCGGCCTCCTTGAGGTCGTTGGCGGCGCAGTAGGACTGAATGCGCCCCTTCAGATGCGGGGTCATGCGAACGGACGTCACAACGGTTTGCTTGCGCGTCACTGGGCACCGCCCTTCTCAAGACAGTGGATGGGGGCGAGGGCTGTTAGGAGGTTGCAGCGCTTGCCCTTCATGGGGCTTTGTATGTCGAGGAGAAGAGCGATGCGGTCGCTCCCCCCATGCTCTCCCTCGCAAAGTTCCAACGACTTGTATTTAGGATTGCGGGCGGATATGGAGTGCGGTTCAGAGCCATTACTGCTATCACCGAAGGCTGGCAGGTTGGGAGAGGGGATAAGAAACCTGTGACTCTCTTCTGAAATGGGGGCGATTGCCCGGTGGCAGTAGCTGTCGAGCGTCAACGCTGACAGCGTGTATGGGATCAATGCGTTCATTGATGGCCTCCATCTGCTACCTCAGTAGGTAGCCTCAAAATCTTGTATGCGGAAATAGGGACGTATGAGGTCGCTCGACAGCAGGTCTCGGCAGACGGAGACGTCCCGAAAGAGGCGGAGCACGCCATGGTGACGGCGCGCTCCTCTGGGCCCATCCTGCCGTTTGAGTGCTGGTTGCGCGGGTCCCCGCGCATTTCTAAATCACCTCATGGAAGACGGCGTGCGCTCCGTCGAAGGTTAGGGGCACGGAGTCCAGAGCGCGGTAACGTGCCTTGATCGCGGTGAGCTTCAGCGCCTTGCGGTTGAAAACATCGCAGCGCTCTTTGTCCTCATGCAGGTAGAGGGCGTTGTCGAAGGAGTACTCGACGGTAGATGCGCCTCCGAACATCTTGAGAGAAGGCGGTTTCGAGCCGTAGAACTCGCGAGATACGCTGCTCGCAACGTACAAAGAAGTGCCGTAGGTGTTGCAGACCGCGCGGAGTTGAGCAACACAGTCATTTATAGCGAGGCGTTCATCAGCGAATGGCGCAGCCGACTTCGTTGCCAATAGCTGGAGGTAGTCGATGAAAACGACTGGGGTTTTCCCGCAAGCGTGGATGCACTCTCCGACAAGCCGTCCGATGTCTGCGACAGAGGAGACTGAAGCGTAGCTGATGTTGGGGGCGATGGTGGCGCGGTAGCACCCGACCGCCGCCTCAAATGCAGCTAAAGAGGTTGTGTCGGCGGCAACGTTCTCGGGGATATCTCCAAGAGTGAGAGTTCCCTTGCTCAGGCGCACAAGGCTCTTGCAGACAAGCTTATGTGCCGGAAGTTCTTCCGTGATGAAGAGGACGGGGTTGCCGCTTGCTGCGACCCCGTCGGCAAGTTGGCCCATCAAGGTGGTTTTCCCTGCGCCGGGGCTGGCACCAAAGGCGGTCATCTGGCAAGGATATATTCCACCGAGAAGCCTGTTTGCAGGCCCAAAGTCAAATACGATTTTGGGCCTGTCCATCGAAATTAGGCCAAGATGCTTATCAAGAGCGGCATCCTCGAATTCAAGCTGTGGGATGGGGGAGGTTACAGGCTGCACGGCTCGGTCACCTCCAAGCGATGCAGGTAATTGAAGAAGCTGGACTCAAGTACGAACAGGCGGCTGTGGACTTTGATTCCGCATCCGCTCTCCTTGATGAGGCGCGCGGCGGTCACGTTGCAGAAGCCGGTGATCTCGCATATCTCGGGCACGCCGAGAAGGCGCTCACGTCCGAGGATGACTGGGACGATTGTTCCGGTGATCGCAGTGTCGTTGCTTTGCGAGTGAGGGATGACCGTCGTTGGAAGGTCAGAAGGGGGCGCGGCTATGGCGAGGGCCATGCCGTCAGGTGGTGTAGTCATGCTACTATCCTTAATGGTTAGCTCGTCCTCCCTCGTCATCCGCCAAGATTCGAGAGGGAGGGCGGGCGCCGATGCTACAGAGGGCTAATTCTTCGCCCCCTTACCGCCCTCGTCGATAATCTCAATCCCATAGGGATTGCCAAGAACGGGGTTATGAGGCATGGCGGGGAAACGACCAATCGCGGGAGATGCGTCCCATTCGGCGAGATTGAGGAAATTGCCCTCAGCGTCGTAGTGAGGGTCGACGCGTTTATTGAGGATTGCTTCGAACTTCGGGAACGCGCGAGTCACGATCTCGTCGATCACCTCGGCGGAGACGTCGCCGGAATGAAAAACAACGAAGTGTGGCACTCCATAGATTTTGCCGTTGCGCACTTCCACAATGGTTGCCTCGTCTGCAAAGGGTGCGTCCATGGGGTTGGCGACAATCCAGTTGCGGGGATCATCGGGAACAAGAATGGACATATCGCCAGCCATGGGGATTTTTACCATGGGTTGGATGGGGGTAAGGCCATCGCTGAGGACATCGAGGATGGATTTAAGCCGTGCCCACGTCTCGACTTCTTTGCTGAGTTCGTTGCGGGCGAGCTCCTCAGACTCCGGCGTAGACTCATAGAGGGACTGGCTTAACTTGCCCTCGCGTTCGACTATCTGAGAAAGCTTGACTGCCTGTTTAGGATTAAGCGAAAGCAGGGAGGGCAGGACGGAATCAATGACAGCACCACGCGAAACGGTCGTGCCGAGTTTGCTGAGCAGATCGCGATAACGGTCTACAAAATAATCTGTTTCTTCACTCATATCAACGGAGCGTTTAATGCGTTTAGGTGAGTTGAAAAGCATGGATCTCCCTTCGTCAAATAAATAATAACACGATATATGTTACGAATAACACGAATAAGGTTACAGATTTAGGATTTACGGACAAGGGAGTCGAATAGCCCAGCCGCCGCGCGATTGTTTTCTTCAACTGCTCGCACGTACATGTTGAGGGTCGTGGTTGCGCTGGCATGGCCGAGCCATGCCTGAATCGTTTTTACGTCAGTGCCTTCAGCTGCGAAAACCGTTGCTACCGTATGACGAAGACCATGCGGGGTTAGGCCAACATAGTCTTTTCCGCGCTGGATTGTCTTTCCGTCGCGGGCGAAGGTGCGGGTTACCGTTTCAAACTGTCCGTAACCGTTATCGACGCAATAGTTCCTGAACCAGCGCCCGAAGTTGTGCCCATCCATGCGGGTGACGTACGGCAGTCTTCCGGCGATGACCTTCTCAAGTCCGATGGAATGGACGATGGGAGTATCGCCAGTCTGTTTCAGGCCGAGTTGGTCAAGCTCGGATGCTTGTAGGGTTCTCCATCTCTCAAGGTATTCCTTGAGAGATGGATTAACGGCGAGGTCACGGTTGCTCATGTCGGACTTCGGCGGGCGAAGCTGCTTATCGTTGGTGTATTGCCATCTGATGCGGATCTTGTCATCGCTGGGGCTGTAATCGTTCCACGACATGCCAAGTGCCTCCCCCTTGCGAAGTCCAAGGTGGAATAGGAGCATCGTGCACACGGTTGCCGGAGACATTGGTTCTGCAAGAAGGCGGTTATAGAAGTCGGGGAGCTGAGATATTTCCAGCGTCTCACGTGGCTTAAGGTCCATCTTCGGGGCCTTAACTTTTCGACACGGATTGCGATTGATTATCTCGTCATCAACTGCGCACTCCATGATCTGACGAAGCTTTACATGAATGCGGTGCAGTTCGCTTTCTGAGAAACGACCAGTATCGCGAGCGTTCGCGTATGCCCTCCGTATATCGTCGGGGCGTAATGCTTTGAGTGGCATGTCTCCAAACAACTCACGGATATGTCGGATGTCGTAGTTTTCACGATTGTGTGAAAGGGGGGACTTCATCTCGTCCTTGCGGAGCCTGTGGAACTCCTCTGCATAACCAGATACAGTCAGCGGAAGATCAGAGGAGCGGGAAGTGCCCAGAAGCTCGTCCTTATAAGCCTCAAGCGCTTTGTCGCACTCGGACTTCCAGTTCTTGGGATTCTTGCTCTTACAGTGATATGTGCGCTTGGGGCTTCTAAGGTATTTGCCTGTGCTCGGGTCTTTGCCGAGAGAGAAGTAAAGTCTGAAGGAACCGGGCCTGCTCTTAATCGGCTCGGCGTAGCCTTTGGCGCTGTCTTTAATCCTGTATTCCATGATGTGCCCTCTGGTCAATGTTTGGGGTACGCTCGGGGGCGGGGCTTTGCGGCCTCGCCCCCGAGCGTACCCCAAAACTTTCACCCCTGCAACTCCACTACGGGGTGAAAAAGGGGTGAAACGAAAATCTAATCATTAACTGCAAATCTGACAAAAACACTAATTTACGTGCAGAAATAATAATAGTGGTAAAAACAAGAAATACCAGTTAACGTACTTCTTCATGTTCTCGTAAAGCGGGGGTCACCGGTTCGAGCCCGGTCGCTGGCTCCAT
>ERZ894180.1450-NODE-1450-length-14256-cov-8.594958_pt1 | contig 14256 bp, 9 predicted proteins | sample MGYA00380278_ERZ894180 | MGnify/ENA primary metagenome ERZ894180 (study PRJEB32331, sample SAMN06328450) | human gut metagenome | biome: human gut microbiome; feature: stool | host: Homo sapiens | collected 2013-02-24 ...
GGAAATGGCAGAAGCAGATACTTCCGGGCGTTCAGAAGAAAAAAGGGAGAAGCAGGTGAAATTCCCGGTATTTTATGGAGTTCAGACGGAAGATATTCTTGAAGAAAATGGAAAAGCAGAGCAACAGCCGGTGAAGCAGTCGGAGCAGAAGACAGAAAAGAAGACTTCTCTTCTGAGAAAACTGGATGAAAAAAAGAAAGAGTGTGCAGAGCGTGATGCAAAACAACAGGCAGTGAAGAAAAAACGGAACCATGAGATGAGTTTATAACAGTCTGTCAGCAGGACAGATGGGAAAGGATGAGGAAAATGCAGTATACAGAAGAACAGATTACAAGAGCCAACCAGACCAATCTTGTTTCTTTTCTGAACGCACAGGGGGAACAGTTGGTGAAAAGTGGCAGGGAATATCGTTGGAAAAAGCATGACAGTGTAACGGTATCCGGTAACCGGTGGTATCGTCACAGTCAGGGCAGGGGCGGCTATCCGGTGGATTTTGTGATGGAATTTTACAACGCTACATTTCCGGAAGCAGTTAAAAAGTTAATCGGGGAGGAAGGCGAAGGCAGGAACAGTACCTGCCCCGCCCCGTCCCCTGACTTCCGGTTACCAGAGAAAGAGGAAAATAATGAGAAAATCATCAGATATCTGACAGAAAACAGAGGGATTGAAAAGAATCTGGTGGAGGAATGGATCAGCAGTGGGGATATTTATGAAGAAAAGAAGCACCATAATGTGGTGTTTGTTGGCAGGGATGCAGACGGTATTCCCAGATATGCCCATTGCAGGGGAACAAGTGAAATAAAATACAGGGGAGATGTGGCTGGATCTGATAAATCTTGCGGATTCTGTCACAGAGGGACGGATAATCAGTTGTTTGTGTTTGAAGCAGCCATTGATCTGCTTTCTTTTATCCAACTATTTCCCAAAGACTGGAAAAAGCGGAGCTACCTGAGTCTGGGTGGCATTTCCGGTGTGGCACTGAGGGCCTTTCTTTCTGAACGCCCTCAGATTACTTCTGTATTCCTGTGCCTGGATAATGACCAGGCAGGGAATGAAGCCTGTGAGAAACTGGCAGAAGAAATCCCGGACGGATACAGTGTCATCCGTCTGAAACCGTCCCGAAAGGACTGGAATGAAATCCTTTGCGATAAAAATGCAGACAGGAAGAAAGCAATCATTGAAACAGTTACAATGAAAGCACCAGAGAAGGAAGAATTGGTGCCAATGCTGTGTTATGAAGACATTGAGCAGACCAGCGTAGAATGGCTGTGGTTTCCCTATTTGCCATTTGGAAAACTGACGATTATCCAGGGCAATCCGGGAGAGGGAAAAACTTATTTTGCCATGATGCTGACCGCAGCCTGCACGAACCGGAAGACTTTCCCGAATATGGAAGAAATTGAACCTTTCAATGTGATCTATCAGACCGCCGAAGATGGCATGGGAGATACGATCAAGCCGAGACTGGTAGAAGCAGGTGCCGACCTGAGCCGGGTGATGGTCATTGATGATACAGAGGAAGCACTGACATTATCCGATGACCGTATTGAAAAGGCTATCCGTCAGAATCAGGTCAGACTTTTAATCATTGATCCGGTACAGGCTTTTATCGGTGCAGATGTGGATATGAACCGGGCAAATGAAGTCCGTCCGGTATTCCGGAAACTTGGAATGATCGCTGAAAAGACCGGCTGTGCCATTGTGCTGATCGGGCATCTGAACAAATCTTCGGGTACACAGAGCACTTACCGGGGACTTGGTTCCATTGATATCATGGCGGCGGTGAGAAGCCTGCTTTTTATCGGGAAAGTGAAGAAAGACCCGACAACAAGAGTACTGATCCATGAGAAAAGTTCCCTTGCACCTCCGGGTGAGACGATGGCATTTAAACTTGGAGATGAAGAAGGTTTCCGATGGGTGGGAGCTTATGAGATTTCTGCCGATGATCTTCTGGATGGAAAGGAAGGAAAGCCGACAGAAACAAAGCTGCAACGAGGAACGAAACTGATCTATGAACTGCTTGCAGACGGAAATGCAGTAACAATCCGTGAACTGGATGAAAAGGCAAAAACACAGGGAATCTCCCAGAGAACCATGCGTGAAGCCAGAAGCCGGATGAAAGAAGAACTGGATTATCAGATGAATGAAAAGCAGGAAAATACCATTCGATTAAAAAAATAAGGGAGAATGGGTGACGGCAGAGTTTTGGAGAAAACGGCAGGCTTTATAGATACCCTATCTGCCGCCTGCCGTCTGCCAGTGCAAGGCAACCAAACGGAAACAGCAGGTATCCATACGAAAATAAAAAATGTAACCAACAGTCTGGGCAGTTAATCTGAAAAATGGATTAGCTGTTCTTTTTTTTGCAAAAATGGAGGTTTCACAATGGCAGCGAAGAAGAAAATCATCAATATCAGAGTGTATTTTGACGGTGCTCAGGACGCTAAGGAGGTGTTTGCTGAGGTGATCGCTCAGAAAATACGTGACACGAAAACAAAAGATAAACTTGCAATAATGAAAGATAAGCAGTATAATGATTATGAGTTCAGTAATCTGAAATCTGCGTAGGATGTGCAACGTAACGGAGGTATCAGATGAACAACAGATATATGAGTAACAATATAGACAGAAATGCAACATGGAGAGTTGGCGTATACTGCCGACTTTCCAAAGATGACGAACTGACCGGAGAGAGTGCCAGCATCTCCAACCAAAGGGACATTCTGGTGAATTACTGTCAGTCACAGGGCTGGCAGGTGGTGGATGTGTTTCAAGACGATGGTTATACAGGATTGAATACAGACCGACCGGACTTGCAGAGACTTCTCAAAGCCTGTGAAAAAGGACTGGTGAATCTTGTGATTACCAAAGACCAGAGCCGACTGGGACGAAATCATGTACAGACAGGATTTCTGATGGAGGAGTTTTTCCCAAAGCATGGAGTAAGGTATATCGCATTATACGACAATGTGGATACCTTTGACGGGGACAATGAGATTGCTCCGTTTAAGAACGTGCTGAATGAGATGTATTCCAGGGATATTTCCAAGAAAGTTCATGCTTCCTACCACCTGCAGGCAACCAAGGGGAAGTTTACAGGCGTTGTTCCACCATTGGGATATCAGAAAGACCCGGAGGAAAAGGGACATCTTCTGATTGATGAGGAGACAGCACCGATTGTCCGGAAAATTTTTCAATGGGCGGTGGATGGTCATGGGATCAACTTCATATCCAGAGAACTGGAACGCCAGCAGATTCCATGCCCTACCTGGTGGCACAGGAAACGGGGACTTCGCACTTACTACACCAAATGGGAAAAGAAAGATCCGGAGAATGGGAAATTTGTCTGGGATGAATCTTATCTCAAGTCCCTGCTGATGAATCCGGTGTACTGTGGTGACATGGCTTCCCAGAAACGGTACTACCGTTTTAAGATTGGCAATCAGGGAGATAAAGCACCGGAGGATTGGATTACAGTCAGAAATACCCATGAAGCAATCATTCCGCAGGATGTATTTGATCTGGTACAGGCGAAGATGACAGGCAGGAAACGTCAGACAGAACAGGGAGAATACAGCATGTTTGCCGGATTGCTCCGCTGTGCAGAGTGTGGCGGTGCATTGACATTAAAGAAGACGCATACCAAAGATCAGCATGAAGTTTATACCTGTTCCACCTATATCCATAAGGGAAAAGCACACTGCACTCAACACCGGGTGGACGCTGATGATCTGTATGATGCAGTCCTTATCAGAATCCAGGAATGTGCAAAAGCAGTCACCGGAGATGGAACAGAACTGGAAAACCGGGTGAAGGAGTTATGCGAAGAAGATACACAGGGACACAGAGACAGTCTGGAGAAGCTGGTATCAAAACAGAAAGACCGCCTGGAGACATTAGACCGGTTGATTGCAAAACTGTATGATGATCTAATTAATGACAAGATTACAGAATCTGTTTTTGATAAGATGTTGGAGAAGACACAGAAAGAGCAGACAGACATCAAAAAGGAACTTTCCCAGAACCAGAGTGTGCTGAATACAGAAGAAAAACTGGATGCACAGTCCCAGCAGTGGATTGAGGATATCAGCGAGTATGCGGACATTAAAGAACTGGATGCCAATCTTCTGAACCGACTAATCAGTAAAATCGTTATCTCAGAACCGCAGGAGAAAGACGTAACAGAGAATTACCGCCGCACTCCTGAAATGGTCACAATGGAAATTCATTTCAATTTAAAACCAATACCGGAGCTTGGAACCATCGAAAGAGGTTCCGGCTCCCATAAATAAGAAAATCTATCAAAATTTAATCTATTTTAATCTTTTCGAGGCTCATTTCGAGCCAATATTTTCTCATAAAAGACATAAAACAGCTTATGAGTGGCGGTGGCATCATCATTGTGGCACAGACGGTAATTCCACAGCTTACCACACTGTTCTCATAATTCATGGGCGGGATCATTGATAAGATTACTGAATTCATAAAGGAACTGTTGCAGGGATGGGTGCTGACAAACTTTGAAACCATGTTTACCGATGTCAATGACAAGGTAGGCACGATTGCAGGGGAGGTCAGCAAAACTCCCAGCACTTGGAACTCCGGTATTTTTGACATGATAAAAACCCTGTCCGATAACGTGATGATTCCCATAGCGGGAATGATCATCAGTTTTGTACTCGTCTACGAGCTTATTTCCATGGTTATTGACAAGAATAATCTGCATGACTTCAATACGGCAATTTTTATCCGTTTTTTTATGAAAGCGTGTATTGCAGTCATGCTGTTAAGCAAGACTTTTGACATTGTAATGGCGGTATTTGATGTGGGAAGCCATATCGTCAATTCCGCAGCGGCAGCAATCAGCGGGGAAACTAGTATTGATGTTTCAAGTACGCTGCAGACGATGTTCAATGAGCAGTTTTCGGAAATGAGCATAGGTGAGCTGTTGGGACTTGGAATGGAGACCATGATCGTCAGTTTATGTATGAAAATCATGTCAGTCCTTATCACCGTCATTCTTTATGGGCGAATGATTGAAATATATCTTTATGTATCAGTAGCACCCGTTCCCTGTGCAACCGTAACCAACCGGGAATGGGGAACGATAGGAACTAATTATTTTAAGGGACTTTGTGCCCTTGCATTTCAGGGATTTTTTATGATGGTGTGCGTCGCAATCTATGCGGTGCTGGTGGCAGGTGTGGCAGTGTCCGACAACCTGCATACGGCACTCTGGTCTGTGGCGGCATATACCGTGATTTTATGTTTTTCCCTGTTTAAGACAGGTTCGCTGTCAAAATCTATCTGGAATGCGCACTAATGGAGGAACGATATGGCAATATCCGTGCAGGTGCCAAAGGATTTGTCCGGGATTAAGACAAAAGTGGCACTGAATTTAACAAAGAGACAGATCATCTGTTTCAGTGGTGCGGCAGTAACGGGCATCCCTCTGTATTTTCTTACGAAGGGACTGATCGGGACATCAGCGGCATCACTTTTAATGATGGGAGCTATGCTTCCATTTTTCTTTTTTGCAATGTATGAGAAAAATGGCTTTCCGGCGGAGAAGATTTTATACTTCATGCTCCGGCAGAAGATACTCACACCGGGCATAAGACCATACCGGTCAGAGAACTTATACAAGCAGTTGGAAGAAAAAGAGAAATTACGAAGGGAGGTTCGTTATCTTGAAGAAAAAGCAAAAGGCAGAACCGGAAAGCCGCAGAAAAAGCAGTTATAAAGGCAATAGCAGGAACAACAGTAAAAGTGGCGGTCTTACCTTTTCAGAAAAGAAGCGTCTTATACAGTTAAAGCATATTTTATCGGGAAAGAGCATTGAGAAAGAAAAGCCGACTACCGCACAAAGGACGATCACTTTTGAAAAGATGTTCCGTGACGGTATCTGTCAGGTCAGCCACCGTTATTATACAAAGATGGTGGAATTTTTTGATATAAACTATTCGCTTCTGGAAGTGGATGAGCAGGCGGACATACTGGCACAGTACAGTAAGCTCATCAATTATTTTGATCCGTCTGTGAAATTTGAACTGGTGTTATTCAACCGGCAGGTCAATGAGCAGGTTCTTACAGAACAGTTTGATATTCCATGGCAGGAGGATGATTTTAACGACATCCGTGAGGAATACACGGAGATGTTAAAGAAACAGGCGGCAAAGGGAAATAACGGCATCATCAAGTCAAAATATCTGATTTTTGGTGTGGAGAGCAACGGCTACAAGGAAGCCAAAAGCCGCCTTAATAACATCGAGAAAGATGTTATACGGAACTTAAATAACATAGGAACCCTTGCGAGGGGACTGGACGGAAAGGAAAGACTGCGCATCCTGCATGAATATTTTAATCAGGATACCATGGAGCCTTTCCGTTTTTCGTTTAAGGATCTGGCAGAATCCGGTAAGTCGGTCAAGGACTATATTGCACCGCCGGGATTTGATTTCCGCTATCCGAACCGCTTTAAGTCGGGAAATATGTATGGCTGTGTATCCTATCTGGGTATTATCGCACCGAAATTTACGGACGAGCTGATCAAGCAGCTTCTTGATATTGATGCCAACCTTACTATCTCCATGCACATGCAGACGGAAGATCCGGTAAAGGCAATCAAGAAGTTAAAAGCGGTCATTTCCAATATCCAGAAAATGAAGATTGAAGAACAGAAAAAGGCAGTCCGAAGTGGCTACGATATGGATATTCTTCCAACAGACATCGTGACTTATGAAAAGGACACGCTGGAATTTCTCGATGATTTGAATACGAGCAACCAGAAGATGATCAACATGACATTCCTTATTACCTGTTATGGCAGAACCAAGCGGGAACTGGAGAGCTTAATGCAGAGGGTGTCCGGTATTATTCAGCAGGCAAACTGTGACCTTAGATGTTTACAGTATTTACAGGAGCAGGGCCTTATGGCATCTGCACCGATTGGGTGTAATGAAACCGGAATTGAGCGTACCCTTTCCACAAAGAGTACCGCAATCTTAGTACCATTCTGCACACAGGAATTATTTATGCCTGCTCCGGCAATCTATTACGGATTAAATGCACTCAGCAACAACATGATTATGGCAGACCGGAAAAGGCTCCGTACACCAAACGGAGTCATACTTGGTACACCGGGAAGTGGAAAGAGTTTCAGCGCAAAGCGTGAGATTTTAAGCTGTTTTCTTATCACAAAGGACGATATTATCATCTGCGATCCAGAGGGCGAGTATTTTGCTCTTGTGGCAGCACTACATGGACAGGTGGTAAAACTTGCCACCAATTCCAAAGACTATCTGAACCCTATGGATATACAGTTAAGCCATAAAGGGGATAAGGAAGCGTTAAAGCTGAAATCCGATTTTATTATTACTCTGTGTGACCTGATTGCAGGAGGCAAGGACGGATTGCAGAATGATGAAAAAGGTATCATCGACGAGTGTATCCGTCATATTTACGATAAGTATTTTGAAAATCCGGTGCCAGAGAATATGCCGCTGTTGGAGGATTTATATGATGCCCTGTTAGCACACAAAAATCCAAAGGCAGAGCGTATCGCAAACAGCCTTGTGCTGTATGTGCATGGTTCCCAGAATTACTTCAACCACCATACCAATGTGGACAGCGGCAACCGTATCATGTGCTTTGACATCAGAGACTTGGGAAATCAGTTGAAAGAGCTAGGTATGTTAATCGTGCAGGATGCGGTTTGGAACAGGGTATCGCAGAACAGGGAGCGAAAGATTGCTACCCGTTATTACTGTGATGAGTTCCACCTTCTTTTGAAGGAGAAGCAGACAGCTATTTATTCCGTGGAAATCTGGAAGCGTTTCAGAAAATGGGGCGGTATTCCGACAGGTTTGACGCAGAACGTGGGCGATTTTCTTCGTTCTGAGGAGATTGAAGGTATTTTGGGTAACAGCGATTTTGTGTATCTGTTAAATCAGAATGCCAAAGATCAGGCAATTCTCGCTGATAAACTGGGACTATCTGATAAGCAGCTTTCCTATGTCACCAACTCCGAGCCGGGAAGTGGTCTGATACTGTTTGACAATGTGGTAATTCCATTTGTAGACAAATATCCGACAGACACCAAGACTTACAGAATTATGAATACCAAGCCGGAGGAATCGGTGCAGAAGGAGGACGCAGTATAAAATGGCAGAAAAAAGACAGAAGAAGCAGGCAGTAAAGGCATTTGAAAAAGAGACATTTTCCAAGGATAAGGAAGTGACTGGAGCAAAACACACAGAACACAGGCAGGATAACACCTTTCCTACGGAAAATCATTTTCATGCCAATGAGAAGCCTGTGAGCAATCTGCCACGGGATGCGAACCATGGCAGTGATACAAAAAATGTAACTTCTGGTCACAATGTCCAAAAGTCGGAAACTGGAGCAGAGAGAAAAACGGGCAATAAAAAGAAATATTACCGTCAGTTGAAACAGCAACAGAACACTTCTGGTCACAATGTCCAGAAGTCAGAAGCCGATGCGGAAAAGGCATTCTTAAAGGAAAACAGTTTCATGCAGGAGGAACAGCCGGGGGATTCTGACAGCACGATGGAAAATGAGGTTCATGTCAGGGACACCTACCAACGGTCTGAGGAAAAAGGAAAATATCACAAAAGGCGTGTGCAGAGAGAACACGCACACAGAGAGCGTGCAAAGTCAGAAAATGCAAAGCAGTCCGATTATGGAGATTTCCAGACAAAGGATGCCACATTTTCGCAGGGGCAGGCGGAAGAATTTACCGACAGAAAAGTACAGAAGGCTTTTGATAAGTCGGAAAAGAGTCGTCAGAAGTTGCAGAAAGCAAAGGACAAGATGCCGAAAAAGCGGCAGTATGAGATGAAACGTGTCTTTGATGAACAGAACGGAAAAGCAAAATATATCGTTGTTCCGGTGGATGTGGAGAAGCCATTTAAGCAGGATGGTCTGGGAAAGACTGCGGTTCATAAGCTGCAAACGGAAAATATGTATTTTGTGCATCGAAAGATTGCAGAGACAGAAAAGGATAATTCTGCGGTTGAGGGTGCACACAAGACGGAACAGCGAGCCGAGGATATTTACCACTATATGAAGTATCACCGCAAGAGCAAGGCACAGAGAAAGCGTGACCGATTAGAGCGATTGCAGAAAAAACAGGTCACAGCGGATATGAAGCTAGAGTATGAGAAATTTATCAGTGAAAATCCACATCTAAATGGCAACAGTCCAAAGAAGCAGTTGCAAAGGCAGCTACAGAAACAGCGCATCAAGCGTGAGTATGCCAAGGCAAGGCGGGCAGGAGCAGAAGCCAAGACTGCAAAAGAAGCATTTACCAAAACAGCAAATACCGCAACCGGGATTGCAAAGAAGTTACAGGAAATTGCCACGAAAAATAAAACACTCATTATCACAGTCGGTATTTTTGCACTTATGCTCATTATGATCATGTCGGCATTATCAAGCTGTGGTTCCATGTTTACCGGAACTGTGACAACAACGATGGCAAGCACTTATCTGAGCCTTCCGGCAGAGATTGATGCGGCAGATTTATCTTTTACAGAAAAGGAAATGGAGCTGCAAAACAAGATTGACCGGATTGAAACTGATTATCCGGGATACGATGAATACGATTATAACCTTGGTGCAATCGGGCATGATCCATATACGCTGATCAGTTATCTTTCCGCAGTCCATACGGAATTTACTGCCGCAGGGATGGAGAGTGAAATTCAGGAATTATTTGATGCCATGTATTCACTCACTACTGAGGACGTAGAGGAAACACGGACAAGGACAGTCACAAAGACCGGAACCAGAATAGTAACAAATCCGGACGGGACTACCCGTACCGAGGAATACGAGTATGAGGAGGAAGAAGAATATACCGTAACAATTCTTCGTGTCACACTTACGGTCACACCGCTTGAGAGCATTGTAGCCGGACGCATGGACAGCGAACAGACGGAAATTTTTGGAGCCTATACGGAGACAAAAGGCGGCTTACAGGTCTTTGCTTCTCCGGTTGATTATTACTGGTATTACTATATCAGCAGTTATTATGGCTACCGGAAAAATCCAAACACAGGAGACGAGGAGATTCACAGGGGTGTGGATATAGCAGTACCGACTGGAACCATGGTACATGCAGCACATGACGGAACGGTTATGGAAGCGGCTTACGATTCCTATTATGGGAATTATGTGGTGATTACGGACAGTAAGGGATATACCACAAAATATGCCCACATGGATAGCTTAAATGTGTCCGCAGGACAGAGTGTCAAAAAGGGTGACGATATAGGCAAAAGCGGAAATACAGGAAGCAGTACCGGAAGCCACCTTCATATCGAATGTTTGTATAACGGGGAGTATTATAACCCGTTATTTTACTTTGAAGCAGGAGAGCAGACCATTTATGGGGAAACACCGGGCGGCACCGGAGGAGGAACCGGCAATGTGATACCACCGGAATCTTATGATGATGCAACCGTACAGGCACTTATGACAGAAGCCAACAAATATCTTGGTATGCCATATACCTTTGGTGGCACACCGCCGTCAAGTTTTGACTGTTCAGCGTTTGTCTGCTGGGTATTTTCCAACAGTGGGGTGCATGACCTGCCACGAACCACGGCGCAGGGCATTTATGACCAGTGTACTCCGGTGTCAGCGGCAGATGCAAAAGCAGGGGATATTATCTTTTTTACCGGGACATATAATGCAGGGCGTCCGGTTACGCACGTTGGCATCTATTGTGGAAACGGTACAATGGTGCATTGTGGCGATCCGATTCAGTACACATCCATCAACACTTCTTATTGGCAGAGTCATTTTTACGGCTTTGGAAGATTAAATTAACGGAGGGAGGAAACACAGGTTGTCAGTAGAGAGAATCAATTCACAGCTTAACAAGGTCAGGGAACAGATCGCACAGTTGCAGGAGAAGGAAAAAGACCTTGCAGAGCAGAAACAGATGGCAGAGGATGCCGAAACCATGAAGATCATAAAAAAATATAAAATTTCATCCGAGCGTTTGCAGATGTTAAACAGGCTCAGTGAGGATGAAGTCAGAAATTTATTACAGAAACGGGAACAGGAAAAGGAGGGTTCGACTAATGGAAAAGAAGAAGTTATCCGTTAAGGCACTGATGTCCATTGTTCTGTCGGCAATACTGTTTTGTATGCCGGCAGGGGCATTTTTCGCTAACAGGGCAAATACAGTGGAGGTTCATGCGGAGAATACTGCAGAACAGCAGACAGAGAGTACAGGGAACACGGTTACACCCGGCAATGGCAAGGAAGAAAATGCCGGGGATGGAAAAACAGAAGATTCTACAGAGGGCACAGCGAAAGGAACAACGGAAGAAACAGAGCTAGCGAAGTGTACCTGTACGGAGAAGTGCAGCCAGTATGAGGTGGACAAGGATTGTGCAGTATGCAGTAAAGACTACAAGGAATGTGCCTATGTAAATCCCAGTGTAAAAATAACAATCGCCACACCGACAGGATGGCATAACGATACCACAAAGGTACATATTTCGGTGGAAGATACGGTAAAATCCGGCAACTTTACAATCCAGAAAGTACAGGCAAAAGTGGCGCAGAATGGAAGCTGGACGGACATTACAGAGGATATGTATGTGGAGATTTCCGAGAACAGCACCATTTATGTGCAGGTCACTGACCAGAAGGGAAAGACCTATGAGAAAAACCGTTATATCAAGTGCTTTGATTTCACGAAGCCTACCTTGAATGCGGCAGTCAGTGACGGTCTTTTGAGTATTCAGGCACATGATACGGATTCCGGTATCAAGGCAATCTATGTGAACGGCTATGAATTTACGGAGCATACGAATGGGGCAGTGAATATCCGCCTGCAACAGTTTGATGCCGGGTATCAGTATTTTACGATTTCCGCTATGGACAATGCAGGAAATATATCGGAGATTTACAAAACTGCCAATCCTTATTACACCGATCCGGAGACGAAGGACAGCAATGAAAAAGATCCGGCAGAACAGCTTCCGGTGGATGCGTCTGCAACTAAGCCTAGTTCCGCAACAGCACAGGTTACGGAGCATACCAAAACAGACAGCAATGGGAATACCCTTTCCGAGACAGGAACCGGAACAGGCACTTCATCCACGAAACAGGCTCCGGGTACAGGAGACACCACAGACAGTGCAGATAAAAGCAGTGAAAGCAGTACATCGGAGCAGGGCAAAGAGTTTTATACGATCCAGACTGCTTCGGAAAAGGTGTTTTATCTTGTAATAGATAGGGACGGTGACGAGGAAAAGGTATATTTCCTTACGGAAGTGAGTGAAAATGACCTGCTTAACACCACATACGATAACAGTGAGACACTTCCGAAAAATTCTGCCGCACTGGAGTCGGCAATCCCGGTCAAGGATGCAGCTCTTGACAACAACAATACCGATGCCACAGGAAATAAGAAACAGGATGCGGAAACAGTTGAAGAAAATACCGAGGATAGTACCGAGGAAGGCAGTGAGCCGGAAACCACAGAACAGAAACAGGATGGTTCCGGCTTTTCCTATTTTATCATGGGGATTGCTGCGGCAGCCGTAATTGGCGTGGTTTATGTCATAAAAGCAAAGAAGAAAAAGGAAAACTTCATTGACGATGATGAGGATGAGCTTGAGGACGATTACGAAGAAGATTACTACGATGAGGACGGGGAAGAAGCTGATCCGGACGAAGAATTTATGAAAAACACGGATGCTGAGGAAACAGATACAGAGAATGAGGAGGAATAAAAGATGCAGTTAGTGATCGCAGAGAAGCCAAGTGTGGCACAGAGCATTGCAGGTGTGCTTGGTGCAACAGAACGTAAGGACGGATATATGGAGGGCAATGATTATATAGTGTCATGGTGTGTGGGACATCTGATCGAACTGGCACAGCCGGAAAGCTATGATGAAGCCTTGCAGAAATGGACATACGAGAGCCTTCCGATCATCCCGGATACATGGCAGCATGAGGTTAAGAGCGATACAAAAGCGCAGTATAAGGTGCTGTATCAGCTCATGCACGATAACAGGGTGGACTCCGTAGTGTGTGCCACCGATGCCGGACGTGAGGGGGAACTGATCTTCCGCCTGACTTATAACATGGCAGGCTGTGACAAGCCGATGCAGCGTTTATGGATTTCTTCGATGGAGGAAAGTGCCATCAAAGAGGGATTTTCCAATCTCAGACCGGGAAGTGAATATGACCATCTGTATGAATCTGCACTGTGCAGGCAGGAAGCAGACTGGCTTGTCGGTATCAACGGCACAAGGCTCTTTACGGTGTTATATGGCGGCAAGGCATTGAAGGTGGGGAGGGTGCAGACACCCACCCTTGCCATGCTGGTAGACCGTGAAGCAAAGATTATGAATTTTAAAAAGGAAGCCTACTATGTGACACATATCTTGGGAAATGGTCTGGATGCAGTATCGGAGCATATCCGTGACAAAGCAGAAACAGAAAAAATTGCAGGAGCCTGTGCAAACGGACAGGCTCTTGTGACCGCCGTGGTTAAGGAAGAAAAGTGGATTGCACCGCCGAAGCTCTATGACCTTACCACGTTACAGAGGGATGCCAACCGCTTATTTGGTTTTACAGCAAAGCAGACTTTGGAATATACACAGAGCCTTTATGAGAAAAAGCTGGTGACATATCCGAGAACAGACAGCCAGTATCTTTCCGATGACATGGAGGGGACAGCAAGAAATGTGATCGAAGCGATTTTCAATTCCTTGTTGTTTGAGCAGAATATCATGTTCAACCCGGATGTGAAAAAAGTATTGAACAGCAAGAAAGTAACAGACCACCATGCAATTATCCCGACAATGGAGATCGTAAAGCAGGACTTAAAGGCGATACCGGAGAGTGAAATGAAGATACTTTCCCTTTGCGCTAACCGCCTGCTCTGTGCCACTGCCGAGAAACATATTTACAATTCCACCAAAGCAGAACTTATCTGTACTGGAATGGTTTTCAAGGTATCCGGCAAAGAAATTTGGAAAAATGGATGGAAAGATTTCGAGGACTTTTTCAAAAATTCCTATAAGACCACGGAAGATAAGAAAGACTCCGATGATACAAAGAAACTGCCGGAGCTGACCGAGGGCATGACAATAACAGTTGAAGATACCAGAGTATCGGAACATTTCACACAGCCACCAAAACACTTTACAGATGTGATATTTTGTGAGCGTAAGGAGTGGATAGGAATTGAAGAAAGGAGTTCAG